>Ga0116171_10000108_pt1 | contig 82179 bp, 82 predicted proteins | sample AD_JPNHW2_MetaG_FD_89798 | JGI IMG/M metagenome (GOLD analysis project Ga0116171, IMG submission 89798) | Active sludge microbial communities of municipal wastewater-treating anaerobic digesters from Japan - AD_JPNHW2_MetaG | ecosystem: Engineered > Bioreactor > Anaerobic > Digestate | place...
AAACGATAATCTTTAGCTTTATATTTTTTTATTAAAAATTGTTTTATAACACCTTTACCGCAAGCAATTTGTCCGGTTAAACCAATTATAATTTTTTTCTTTTTCATAGTTTTATAATTATTTTTTTATTATATCTTGTAAACCTCGACGATAATCCCAATCGTCTAAATCTAAATCACATTTTAATTTTAAACTTGGTAAAGTTTTTTGTAGGGAATAATACATTTGATGAGCTATTTTTCTTAAAGTTGGATGAACTGGTTTGCCAGATCGAAGTTCAACAACATAAGCTGTAGCTGGAAGATTATATGAAACTCTACAGAAAACATTAAAACCCATAGCAATATAATATTGTTTTATTTCATCGCTAGTATCTAAATTGTTTATAGCTTCTTGTTGCTTAGTAATTAATTCCTTAGCTTTCAATCTTAAATTTTCTGGTAATTGTTCTAAGTACCAATCATTAAAACCTAAGGTTGTGGTTAAAAGTGGCATACGACAAACACCATTACGATGTCTTTGAACATCTCTAAAAGAACCAAAATCTAAATTAAATTCGAAGTTTATAATTCCTAATTCACCTAAAAAATTAGGTAAACCAGTTTTATCAGGTCGTTTATCTATAATTTCTTGATAAATTGATAAATCTTCATCTTTTATACTAGTAGTCATTTTTAATTCAGAAATATTTTTTGGTCTTAAAAAATTATATTGACTCGCTACATTTCGACGATAATTTTCTTGTTCTTCTATCATTGGTTGGCAAAAACTATTAGGATATTTTTCTTTTAATTGTTTTAAAATATTATCAGCAATATCACGAATTTCAGCTAAAGGATTATTTTTTAACCAACATAATTTATCATAAGCTTGACGTAGATTAGTATGCCAACTTAATTGAGTAGTAATACCAGCTGGTAAAAAACCTCGGGTAATATCAAAACAACGAGCTTTAATAGCTTTATTATAGACTAAATCATCTTCATTTTCTTTTTGCGGGTATTTTTCTTTTAAATGTTTTATAACTTCTTCTTGACTATTATTATAGAAATCAATCCATTCTTTTAAAATAGCTTGAGAAACTGGGGTATTTAAAGGATCAATAATAGCTCGACTACCCATATCAATATAGCGAGTTGAGGTTTCTTGGCCTGAATATAATTGCCAGTCTTGGATAGCCTTATCGGCTAAAATAGAGATATCTTCTATAAATATAGTGGTACTGCCACAATCGGCAATACTAGCATGACCATAACCGACATAAAAAGTCTCCATAAATTTGCCCGAACCACTATTTTTTACCTTATCAACGTGTTCAACTACACTTTTGGGACTACGAGAATATAGGGCTTGCATCATGGCAGTATCTTCAGGAGAAAATTCGTCATAGATAAAAATTTTAGCCATAAATATAATTTAATTTATATAAATACAACTTCATAATATCAAATATTTTAGGCCTTAGCAAATAAAATATCTTTATTTTGTTTTTTGTTTTTTAAATGTTATAATATAATAAAATTTAGATAAAATTATGAAAAAAATTAAATATCTCATTATTTTTAGCTTGTTTTTTTTGCTTTCTCCAGTATTTGAAATTCAAGCTGAATCCTTATCTGGTCGAATACTATTAGATGTAGAAAGAAATGGTGAAGCTTGGTATATTTATCCCGAAGATAATAAAAGATATTATCTAGGTCGTCCCAGTGATGCTTTTAAGGTAATGCGAGAATTGGGTTTAGGTATAACTGAGTATGATTTTCAACAAATTGCTCAAGCCGGAATGCCAATTTATGGTAATTTAGAATTAACAGAAAAATTAGCGGGTCGAATAGTTTTACAAGTAGAAAGAAATGGTGAAGCTTGGTATATAAATCCAGTAGATTTAAAAAAGTATTATCTAGGTCGCCCTGATGATGCTTTTAAAATAATGCGAGAACTAGGTTTGGGTATTAGTCGAAAAGATTTAGCTGTAATTCATAAAAATACTTTTTCCGAAAGTTTAAATGATTATAGTTCTTATCAATACAAAAAAAAGATAACAGTTAATGGAGTAGATTTTTTTATTGATCTCATTACTATTGATTTAAATAACCCTAATTTAAAAATTATTACTGATACAGCTAATAGCGAAGATTGTCTTAGTAAATGTGAAGCTAAACCATTAATTGATTATGTGATTTTAAATAATGCTTTTTCAGCTATTAATGCTTCATATTTTGACACTTCAGCTCTCAAATTAAATTATTATTTTTTTCCAGTTTATAATTCTCGCTTACAAACATTTATTAATAGTTCTCAATTAAAATATCCAACTACTGGTCCACTAATGGCCTTTGATACTAATAATAAATTTTATTATTTTAAAGATAGTCGAGATTTTAAAAGTGTTAGTAATTTTGAAAATGTTTATGGTGTTAAACTACAGGCAACTATTGGTAATAAACCTCGTTTAATAGAAAATAAACAAAATTTATTAATTGATTGGGAGGTAGATGAGGGACAATTAAAAACTAAAACATTACGTAATGCTATTGCTTATAAATCAGATAATAATGGTAAGGGTATAATTTATTTAGTGGTAGCTCGACAAGCTACAGTAATAGATTTAGCTGAAATATTAAAAACTATGGAAGTTGATTATGCTATTAATTTAGATGGTGGTTATTCTTCAGCTTTGTATTATAATGATGAATATATGGTCGGCCCAGGAAGAAATATTCCTAATGCTATTTTATTTTCCGAAGGATAAAAATTATGAATCTAAAAAATATGGATTTAGAAAATTATAAAAAAAAATTAAAACAAAGTGGTCAAGTTTATTTATTATGTAAAGTTTTTCCAAAAGCATCTGAAACTAAAATTAAAAATATAATTACTAGTAATATTGACGGACAAGAAACAGAAATAATAAATTTAAGTATTTCAGCTCCGGCTGATAAAAATAAAGCTAATCAAGCCTTAATAAAATTATTAGCTACAGAATTTCAAGTATTAAAAGATAATATAATTATTATTAGTGGTCAAACTGATCGCTTAAAATTAATTAAAATAAATCAAAATTAATTTTTAAATTTTATGGATTTATCAGTCATTATTGTATCGTACAATGTTAAAGATCGTTTAGCTAAAAATTTAGAAAATATTTTTAAATTTTATAAAGATTTTTCATTAGAAGTTTTTGTGGTTGATAATGCTTCCATTGATGGTTCGGCCGAAATGGTAGCGGAAAAATTTCCTCAGGTTAAATTAATAATTAATTCTAAAAATTTAGGTTTTGCTAAAGCTAATAATATTGCTATTCGCCAAGCTCAAAGTAATTTTATTTTACTTTTAAATCCTGATATGTTAGTTTTTCCAGAAACTTTTTATAATGCTTTAAGTTTTGCTAAAAAAAATCCTCAAGCTGTTGTCTCTAGTTGTTTATTACTTGATGGTAATAATAAAATAATAAAACATGTTCGTCGTTTTCCTAAATTAAGTGATCAATTATTAATTATTCTTAAAATACCTCATATTTTTCCTAAAGTTTTAAAATATTATTTATACGCTGATTTTAATTATAATTTAAGTCAAAAAGTTGATTCGGTTCGTGGTTCTTTTTTTCTTATTAATAAAGAATCTTATCAAAAAATAAGTGGTTTAGAATTTCCATTATTAGACGAACGTTATTTTGTTTGGTTTGAAGAAGTTGACTTTTGTCGTCAGATTTATAAAATGGGGGGAGAAGTTTGGTATAATTCTAAAGCTTTCTGTGTTGATTATGTTGGACAAAGTTTTTCATTATTGAAACGAGGACGAGCTCAAAAATATTTTTTAGATTCAATGTTAAAATATTTTAAAAAATGGCAACCAGCTTGGCAATATCGAATTTTAAAATTTTTTTGGCCGATTGGTAAATGTTTAGCTAAAGTAGCTTCGATATTTATAAAGCCTAAAAATTTAAATTAATAAAAATTAAATTTTTTATGGGAAAAAAAGTAGCTATCATCTTAATAAATTATAAAGATTATGCTGAAAAATATTTAGTTGAGTGTTTGAGTGGATTACGCAAACAAACTTATCAAGGACCATCAGCTTTATATATCGTTGATAATTCTACTTCTACTAATTCCTATAATTATTTATCAAGTTTAGCTCAGGAAGCTAAAATTATAAGAAATGAAAATAATGATGGTTTTGCTAAAGGTAATAATGACGCTATTTTAGAAGCCTTTAAAGATGGATGCGATTATATTATTTTATTTAATATGGATACTGTGCTTGATAGCCAGGCAATTGAAGAATTAGTAAAGATGGCTGAAAGTGATAATAGAATTGGAGCTGTGCAATCACGTTTAATGTTATATCCGGAAGAGGAAAAGATTAATAGTTTAGGGAATAGTACTCATTTTTTAGGTTTTGGTTATTGTTTAAATTATCAAGACAAGTTTGATTCTATAAAAATTATGGATGGAAATAATATTTTTTATCCATCAGGAGCCGCTGTTTTGTTTAAATCTGAAGTTTTAAAAAAAATTGGTTTATTTGATGAAAGTTATTTTATGTATAATGAAGATCAAGATTTGGGTTGGCGAACTTGGTTAGCTGGTTATCGATGTGTAATTGCTCTTAAATCTATTGTTTATCATAAATATGAATTTAGTAAATCTATCGCTAAATACTATTATATGGATCGCAATCGTACTATTACAATATTAAAAAATTATAAAATATTATCATTAATTTTGATTTTTCCAGCGTGGATAATAATGGAATTAGGTTTAATGTTTTTTTCTATTTTTAATGGTTGGTGGTTTAAAAAAATAGCTGTTTGGTTTTATTTTTTAAAACCATTATCTTGGAAAAAGATTTTAGTAGAAAGAAAAAAAATTCAAAAAAATAGAGTAATTAAAGATCGAGATTTAATTGATTTAATTTCAGCTAAAATTTCTTATCAAGAAATTAATAATCCGTTTTTAAAATTAGCTAATCTTCTTTTTTCTATTTATTATTTTATTCTTAAAAAAATAATAAAAGTATTTAATATTTAATAATATGGACTTGTCGATTGTTATTGTTAATTACAAAACTAAAGATAAAATTAAGAGTTGTTTAGAATCTATTAAGCAATCTGATTTAATTGATATAAATTATGAAATTATTGTAGTTGATAATAATTCCGGTGATAATTTAATTGATTTAAAAACTCAAATTATAGATTTTAAATTAATTCAAAGTAAGGTTAATGTCGGTATGGGTGGAGGTAATAATTTGGGAATTAATGAGGCTCAGGGGCCCTTTGTATTAATTTTAAACCCTGATATTATTTTAAAACCTCAGGCTATAAAAATACTATATAATTATATTAAGAATAATCCTGAAGTTTATATTGTTGGACCTAAGCTTTTAAATATTGATTTAAGTTTGCAATATTCTTGTTCTCATTTTCCGGGATTTTTTACACCAGTTTTACGACGAACTTTTTTAGGCCGTTTGTTTCCCAAATATTTAGATTGGTTTTTGATGAAAAACAGTTCTCATGATATAATACAAGAAGTCGATTGGTTAATGGGTTCATGTTTAATTATAAGAAAAGAAGGTTTTCTAGGTTTTGATGATAAAAATTTCTTTATGTATTTTGAAGATGTTGATGTTTGTCGTCGAGCTAAAAAAATAGGGAAGAAAGTTATTTATAATCCTGAAGCTGAAGTTATTCATTATCATGCTCGAGAAAGTGCTAAACATCCCTGGTATATATCTATTTTTAAAGATAAAATTACTCAAGAACATATTAAATCTTGGTTTAAATATTTTAAGAAATGGGGTTGGAAAAGGAAATAAATTAATTATAATTAATATTTAGATATGAAAACAATTAAAAAGGCTATAATGCCGGTAGCTGGCTTTGGAACTAGATTTTTACCGGCTACTAAAGCTCAACCTAAAGAAATGTTGCCGGTGGTTGATAAACCAGTTATTCAATATTTAGTAGAAGATGCCGTAGGAGCCGGAATTGAAGAAATTATTTTTGTTACTGGTCGTGGAAAAAGATCGATTGAAGATCATTTTGATTATTCTTTTGAGTTAGAAAAAACTTTAGTAGAAAAAAATAAATTAGATTTAGTTAAGAAAGTAGAAGAAATAGATTCCTTAGCTAAATTTTCTTATGTTCGTCAATCAGTTCCTTTAGGTGATGGCCACGCTGTTAATTGTGCTTCTCATTTAGTTTTTAATGAACCAGTTTTGATAATGTTTGGTGATACTTTATATGATTCTGAAATTTCGCCAGTTAAACAAGTAATTGATGCTTATGAAAAATATGGACAAACAATTATTGGTTTATCAGAAGTAAACTTAGATGAAGTAAGTCAATTTGGTGTTATTGCTGGGGAAGATTTAGGTGATAGTATTTACAAGATTAGTAAATTTATGGAAAAACCAAAAAAGGAAGATGCTCCGTCTAATTTAGTTCAAGTTGGTATAAATGTTATTACTCCCGAAGTTTTTGAGATTTTAAATACTATTAAAGATAAAAAAACAGGTGAAATTCGTTTAGCTGATGCTTATGAAATAATGTTACAAAAAGGTATTCCTTTATATGGTAAAAAAATTGAGGGAGAATGGTTAGATACTGGTAGTAAATTAGGTTTAATAAAAGCTACTTTAAAGTTAGGTATAAAGAATGAAGAAATCGGAAAAAATTTAAAAACACTTATTAAAGATTTAGCTAAAACAATTTAATTATATTTATGACTTATAAATTTCGTAATTTTTTATTTGCTTTTTTTATCCTAGTGTTTTTTGTTTTAACTACTATTTTTTCTTTATCGGCTAGTGGTTATAAAGTATCATTATCCGCTTTATTAAATGGTAAAAGTTTTATTCAAAAAACTGGTATATTAGCAGTCGATTCTAATCCTAAAGGGGCTAAAATTTCAATAGTAAAAGAATTTGATAGTTTTTTTTCAGATGAAGAAGTTTTAGATAATAAAAATATTACTACTCCTTATAAAATAAGAAATTTATTACCAGGTGATTATAATTTATTTTTTGAATTAGATGGTTATTGGACTTGGCAACAAAAAGTTTCTATTTATCCTGGACAAACAACTTATGTTGAAGATGTGGTTTTATTTAAAAAAAATTTACCAATTATATTTTTTAATTCGGGAGTACAAGGTATTACTATTAATCCTTATGGTCAAAGTATAGCCTTAAAAACTGATAATAAAGTTATAAATTTAAATACTGATCAAGAGATTGATTTAAAAAATAATGTTTATAGCCTTAATTTTTTAGATAATAAAAAAATATTAGTTAATAGTGATTCTATTTTTGATTATTCTAAAAATAAATATATATCTTTAGGTGATATTGATTTAGGTAATTCTAAAAAAATAAAAATAAAAAATGGTGATTTATATTACTTAAATAATGGTTTACATAGCTATAATTTTTTAACTAAAAAAGATGAATATATCTTTAATGATAAGCGAATAATGGATTATGATTTTTATAATAATAATTATTATTATATTTTTTGTGATTTAAATACTTGTTCTTTTAAGATATATTCTTATTGGCAAAAACAATTAATTCAAGAAATACCTTTACCACTTAGTGGTGATTATGAAATACTAGCTCAAACGGGATCATCTAATTTTGTTTATATTTATGATCATAAATTTAAAACTTTATATATTTTTAGTTTATTATCTAAATTTAATTCTTATTGGGCAGTTTTAAATAATGTTGATAATATTAATTTTATTGATAATAATAATTTTATTTATTCGTCTGATTTTGAAATTTATTCATATAATTCTATTTTAGCTGAAGAATTTTTAATTGGTCGTTTTGAATCAGAAATTACTAGTTTGTTATGGCATCCAAAAAATTATTTAATTTATTCTGCAAATAATGATATTAATGTTTTAGATTTAAAATATAATAAATATACAATAAAATTGGTATCATTAGATAAGGTTGGAAATTTGGCTCTGGATAAATTAGGAAGTGTTTTATATTTTACTGGTAAGATTGGTAGTCAAGAAGGAGTTTATAAATTACTTATACAATAATAATTAAATTTATATTTATGGCAAAGTTTATAATAACTGGACAAAAATCTTTAACAGGAACTATAAAAGTAAAAGGAGCTAAAAATTTAGCTTTAAAAATTATACCAAGTGCTTTATTATCTGATCAACCAATGATTATTAGTAATTTGCCTAAAATTGAGGACACGGCTAAGGCCTTACAAATGATAGAAGAATTAGGTTTTTCTTCTAAGGAAGATAAAAATGGTCGGATTATAATTGAAGCAGTAAAACCTAAAAATTTAAAATCAATTGAATTACCAGCTGGTTTGGCTAATAAATTTCGTACCTCTATTATGTTTGTTGGTCCATTATTAGCCCGATTTAAAGATGTAAAATTTCCTCATCCCGGAGGCTGTGTTATTGGAGCTGGTGGTCGTCCTATTGATTTATTTTTAGATGGTTTTTTGGCTTTTGGAGCTGAGATTAAATATGAAAATCGTTTTTATCATATTAAAGCTAAACAATTAAAGGGTTGTCAATTCTTTTTTCCTAAAATTTCAGTTACTGGAACTGAAAGTTTAATGATGACCGCTTGTTTAGCTGAAGGTAAAACTGTTTTACAAAATTGTGCCATGGAACCAGAGATAAAATATTTAGCTGATTATTTAAATAAATGCGGAGCTAAAATAAAGGGAGCTGGTACTCCGGTTATTACTATCACCGGAGTTGAAAAAATGAAAGGTGGTTCAATAAAAATTATGCCGGATAGAATTGAAACTGGTTCTTTTGCTATTATGGCTGCGGCTACTAATTCCCAAATAACTATAAAAGATTGTAACCCGGAACATATTAGTGTTCTTTTAAGTATTTTTAAAAAAATTGGTATTGATTTTGAACAAGGAAAAAATTGGATAAAAATAAAAAAGAACAAGGGTATTAAACCATATAATATTCAAACTCACGAATATCCTGGTTTTCCAACTGACTTGCAATCACCTTATGCTGTTCTTATGACTCAAGCCAAAGGTAATTGTTTAATTCATGAAACTATTTATGATCGTCGTTTGATTTGGACTGATATGTTATCTCAAATGGGTGCTAATATTACTATGTGTGATCCTCATCGAGTTTTAATTGTTGGTCCAACTAAATTATATGGTAAAAAATTAATTAGCCCTGATATTAGAGCGGGTATTGGATTAGTAATAGCTGCTTTAATAGCTAAGGGAGTAACAGAAATTGATAATATTTATCAAATTGATCGAGGTTATGAAGATTTAGAAAATAGGCTAAGAAAATTAGGGGCTGATATTGTTCGAGTGGAATAATTCTAAATAAAATATATATTTTGGAAAATAAAATTATCCTGATTTATTGTTGGGGTGTATTATATATTTAATAAAAACAAACTTTATGTTAAAAACCATCAAACTCAATAAGTCTGCTTTTACTCTCGTAGAATTACTAGTAGTTATTGCTATTATTGGTATTATATCTACCTTAGCGGTCGTTTCCCTAGTTAACGCCAGAGAAAGTGCTCGAGATGCTAAAAGAATAGCTGATGTTCGACAAATACAAACGGCTCTAGAACTTTACTATAATGATGCCGGTTTTTATCCATTAACCGGAGAAATAGATAATTCTATTGCTACTGGATCAAATATCTATATGCAATCTTTTCCAACTGCTCCTACTCCAGCTGATGGTGATTGTAGTGATGAGGAAAATGAATACACTTATACCTCTTCTGATGGTTTAAATTATACTTTAGAATTTTGTATTGGTTCAGGAATTGGAGAATTAAGTGGAGGATCAAAAATAGCTATTCCTGGTGGAATAACCAATTCTACTTCTTCTTCGATTTGTGATGACAGTTTAACTGATTCTCGAGATTCAAATACTTATCCTATAATTCAAATTGGAGACAAATGTTGGATGGCTAAAAACTTGGCTTATTTACCAGTAGTTCATAGTAATACTCAATTTAATACTCAAGGGACAAATTCTCTTCCTGGTTATGGTGTTTCTGGATATAATGGTAGTGATGTTGCTACTGCTAAAACTCAAACCAATTATACTACTTATGGAGTACTATATAATTTCTATGCCGTTAATCAAGTGAGTATTTGTCCTACAGGTTGGCATGTTCCAACTAACGATGAACTAACTACTCTTACTACCTACTTAGGTGGAACATCAGTAGCTGGAGCAAAAATGAAAGAAGCAGGAATAACCCATTGGTGTTCTTCTAATACCGGAACCAATGAATCTGGTTTTAAAGTTCTACCAGGTGGATCCCGTGGCACCAATGGTTCTTTTTATGATGTCGGTAATGTTGCTTACTTTTGGTCATCATCAATTAATGCATCCAATAATGCTTGGTATCGTAATCTTTATTGTAATGATGCCGAAATTTATGCCGCAAGTAATACTCATGGCTACGGTTTCTCGGTTCGTTGCCTTCAGGATTAATAAATAATGGTTTACTTTTTAAAATGATGTGGATTAATACAAACTTCTTGACAATTAAAAAGCTTTTGTCTATTATATGATTATTAAATAAAATAAATACAAAATTATGGCTAAAATTGCAATTATTAAAACTGGCGGTAAACAATATAAAGTTAAAGAAGGTGATACTATAAAGATAGAAAAACTTTCAACTGAACCAGGAAAAAAAGTAAAATTTTTAACTTTAATGATAGCTGATACTGATGGAGCTTCATTAGAATTAGGTAAACCAAGCTTAGGAGAAAAAGTTGAAGCTGAAGTATTAAATGAGGGAAAAGGTAAAAAAGTTTTGGTAGTAAAATATAAGAGTAAAACTAGATACAAAAAAAGTGTCGGTCATCGTCAAGATTATAGTCAAGTAAAAATTGAAAAGATTGCTTAATAAATTTTAAATTAGATTTTAAAAAAAGAAGTTTTAACAAACTTCTTTTTTTATATTAAAATTTAATTTATTTTTATTCTTTAATAGTTTTACGAAATTTTAAGGCATCGGCTAAAGTATTTTGATCGGCATATTCCAAACTAGTTCCAGTAGATAAGCCCCGAGCCAATTTACTTATTTTTATTTTTCTATTATGAAGTATTTTTTGTAAATATAGGGAAGTAGTTTCACCTTCAATAGTAGGGCTTAAAGCTAAAATTATTTCTAAGCTAGAATATTTTTTTAATTTTAAATTAATTTCTTTAACTAAATTTTTAACATTTAGTTTATTAGGTCCAATTCCTTCAATAGAATTTATTAATCCTCCTAGAATAAAATATTTACCTTCATATAATTTAGTATTTTCAATCGCTTGTAAATCTTGAAAATTAGCTATAACACAAATTAAATTATCTTTTCTTTTATTATCAGCACAAATAGAGCAGGGATCTTGTTCGGATAAAGATAAGCATTTAGAGCAAACTTTTAAACCATCAAATAATTCTAGTAAATGTTTAGAAAATAATTTAGTTTGATTAGGATTTTGTTTTAATAAATAAAAAACATAACGTTCCGCTGTTTTTCGGCCAACACCTGGTAATTGTGAAAATTGTTTTATCAAATTTTCAACTGATTTTGGGTATCCCATTATTTATTATTTAATATTAATTTAATCCCGGTATTCCACCCATTTCTTGCATTTTTTTAGCCATTATTCTTTGAGTTTTTTTAATAGCATCATTAATTAAATCTTTAGTGGTTTTAGCAATTTCTTGAGAATTCATTTCTCCATTTATAGTAAAATCAAGTACTTCCATATTACCATTCATACTAAGTTTAATACCATTTTTTTCTACTTCAACTTTTTCAGTTGATAAAACACTTTGCATGTTTTTAGCTTGACTTCTTAAATCTTGAAATTGTTTTAATTTGCTGAACATAATTTTAAATTACCGTTTTAAAATAGCGGTAGATTAGTTTATTAAAAAATATTAATCAGATTGTTTAGAAATATTTTTGAAGCTAGCGGTTTCTTCAGAAAAGAATAAATCAACTTTACCAGTGGGGCCATTACGATGTTTAGCAATATGAATTTCAGCTTTATATCTTTCATCCATTGGTAAATCAGCGACATTAAAAGCTCGATCAGCTGCTTTTCTATAAATAAACATAACAACATCAGCGTCTTGTTCGATTGAACCAGAATCTCTTAAATGTGATAATCGTGGAATAGATGGTCCTCCTTGTTGTTCGGCGGCCCTAGATAATTGAGCTAAAGCTAATACGGGAATATTTAATTCTCGAGCAATACCTTTTAAACCACGACTTATTTCTGAAATTTCTTGAACACGATTATCGCCATATTTACCTCGGCCTTCCATTAATTGTAAATAATCAATAACAATCAAACCTAAACCTTTTTCGGCTTGCATTCTTCTGGTTTTAGCTCTAATTTCCATAACAGATACATTAGGGGAGTCATCAATATAGATTGGAGCTTCGGATAAAACACCCATGGCTTCAGCTATTTTTGAAAAATCATTATCTTCATTTTTATCAGACAAGTTTCCAGTTCTCATTTTCCAAAGATTAACATTAGCTTGAGCACATAACATTCTATCAACTAATTGTTCTTTACTCATTTCTAAAGAAAATACACCTACACCTACTTTACTTTTAACAGCGGCTTGTCGAGCAATATCTAAAGCTAAAGAAGTTTTTCCAACACTTGGTCGAGCAGCTAAAATTATTAAATCCGATTTTTGTAAACCAGCTAATAAATTATCTAAATCATAAAAACCAGTGGCTAAACCACGAAGATTACCACTTCGTTTATGTAATTCATCAATTCTTTCAAAAGCTTCACTTAATAATCCATCAATACTAGCAAAAGAATTCTTTAAGTATTTTCGTGATACACCAAAAATTTTCTTTTCAGCTTGATCTAAAATTTCATCTATTTCTCGTTCTTCTTCAAAACTTAAATCCATTATTTCACTAGCAGAAATTTGTAGTCGGCGTAAGGTTGCTTTTTTTTGAATTAAATTAGCGTAATAGACAGTATTGGCTGAAGTAGCTACGGTATTTGATAATTGAGCTAAATAACTACGACCGCCAATTTCTTGAATTAATTTCTTTTCTTCTAAACGATTAGACACAGTAATAACATCAATTGGTTCTTGAGCATTAAAAAGCTCCGTCATAGTTTCAAAAATATGACGGTGATTATTATGATAAAAATCTTCGGGGCCCAAAATATCAACCGTTTTATAAATAGCTTCTTTATCCAATAATAAACAACTAAGAAGTGATTGTTCGGCCTCAATATTTTGTGGTGGTAATTTTTCAATTGAAGTTTGTTTTGTATCTGACATGTTTATATAATATCTTAGTTAGTTTTATTTTTCAAGTTGATTTTTCCACTTACAATTCACTTTTTATCCCGGTATTTTTATGGTATTGCCAAAAGATTTTTTTTTGTTTATAATAAAAATAATCATAGAACTATCTAGTTTTATGATTATATTTTTTTATTTGCGCTCATAGCTCAGTTGGTAGAGCAGCTGCCTTTTAAGCAGAAGGTCGCAGGTTCGAATCCTGCTGGGCGCACTTATTTTCTGCCGCCTTAGCTCAGCTGGCCAGAGCGACTGTCTTGTAAACAGTAGGTCGTCGGTTCGAACCCGACAGGCGGCTCGTTTAAAACGCTTTTTTAGCGTTTTCTTTTATTTTTTAGTATTATTTGCTATAATTGATAGACATTAAAACATTCTTTATTTAGTGCTTTAAACTAAATTTTTTTAGCTTGTTTTTTTATGATTAAAAAAATAAAATTTAAAATATTAACTTTAGGTTGTAAGGTTAATCAATATGATTCAGCTGTTTTAGCAAACTTATTGAATAAATCTGGGTTTGTGAATATAAAATCAGATAAATCTAAGGTAGATTTAATAATAATTAATTCTTGCTCGGTTACTACTACCGCTATTAGTAAAGATCGTCGCTTAATTAGTATTTCTAAAAAGAAATATCCTCAAGCTAAAATTGCCTTAATTGGTTGCTGGCCTAAAATTTATAATATAAAAAACTTAAATGTTGATTTAATTTCGGGTGATAAAGATCAAATTAAAAACTTAGAAGCAATTAAAAAATTATTTGTCTTGGATAAAAAGAAAATAAGTAAAAAAGATTTTCCTTCTTGTTTTTTAAATATTATTGAAGATCGTAGTCGTTATTTTATTAAAGTCCAAGATGGTTGCCAACAATTTTGTTCTTATTGTGTGATTCCTTTCGCTCGAGGACCTTTAAAGAGTCGCTTAGTTAATGAAATTTTAAAAGAAATAAGTTTGGCTACTAAAAATGGTTTTAAGGAAATTGTTTTATCGGGCATTCATTTAGGTTTATATGGTCAAGATTTTTCTTCTTCTAAAGAAAATTTATATTCTTTATTAAAAAAGATTTTAGATATAAAAAACATTGGTAGAATTAGATTAAGTTCAATTGAAATAAATGAAGTTAGTGATGACATTATTAATTTAATAGCTACTAATAATAAAATGTGTCGTCATTTACATATTTCTTTACAATCAGGTAGTGATAAGATTTTAAAATTAATGAATCGACCTTATAATACTAATTATTTTAATAAAAGAATAAAAAAACTTAGAAAAGAAATACCGGATATAGCTATTAGTACTGATATTATTGTTGGTTTTCCAGGAGAAACTAAAAAAGATTTTAAGGATACTTATAATTTTGCTAAAAAAATAGCTTTTTCTAAAATTCATGTTTTTTCTTTTTCAGCTCACGAACAAGCTCCAGCTTCTAGATTTTTAGGACAGGTAAATAAGAATGACATTAAAGAAAGATCTCTTGCTCTTCGTCAATTATCAAAAAAATTAGAAAATGATTATCGTTATAGAATTTTAAAAAATAATAAAATTTTAAAGGTATTAATTGAAAATATAGATCAAGGTAAAATAAAGGCTAAAACTGAGTTTTATTTTGATTTAGATATTGATTTAGATGATTTTCTCTCGTTTTATTCTAAAAAATTAATAACTAATACTACTGGCTTAATTGGGCAAATAGTAGATTATAAACAAATAACAGCTAAATAGCTGTTATTTGTTTTATATTATTTTTATAATTTATTAATTTTATATTTATTATTTTAATTTTAAAATTTATTAATATAGTTTTAATTAAAATTTAAAAAATTATATCATGACTATTTATAAAAATATTTTTACATTTTTTATTTTTTTAATAATTGATATTCTTATATTTTTAATTTTTTCTCCGGTTTATTTTTTTGTTAATTTGGATTTTAATGAAAGCAAATTAATATTTTTAATAATTATTGGTAATTTATTTTTAATTAATTTTTTATTATCAGTAATAATTGCTAATATTATTGATGATAATCAGAAAAGAATAAAGAAATTAACAAATGATTCGGATCAACAAATAAAATGTTGTCTTCAAAAAATGACTGATTCCTATAATTTTATAGAGGCAGGTAAGATTTCTTTAGGTGTTTATCATGATTTAGCTAATATTTTAACAGCTTCCAATTTAGCTTTACATGAAATTTTTGTAAAATCAAAACATGATTCAACTATAAATGCCTTAGCTAAAAAAGCTTTTATTATTAATAAACAAGCTAATAGTTTAATTTCTTCCTTTAAAAGACAATGTCAGAAAGATTATTATAAAATTGAATTTTATCTTAAAGAAGAAATAGAAAAATGTTTAAATGTTTTTAATTTTTATTTTATAAAATATAATATTGAAATTAATCTTAAATGTGATTATGATATTAAAATTTTTGGTGATCCTATAAAATTTGGACAAATGTTAAATAATTTAATAACTAATTCTATTGAATCTTTTTCTTCAAGTGAGGGAGATAAAAAAATTGATATTGAGGTCTTTAACTTTAATGATAAAATAAAAATAACTTTTAAAGATTCTGGTCCGGGAATTTCTTCGGATAATTTAAATAACATTTTTAAACCTTTCTTTTCTTCTAAAAAAGATATTAATAATCGACATTGTGGTATTGGTTTATTATTAGTAAAAAAAATTGTAAAACAAGATTTTTTAGGTGAAATTTCGGTTAATAGCGAAAGAGGAAAAGGAACTGAATTTATTATTCATTTACTGAGCTTAAATTCTAATTAATATAGACAAAAGCTTAGTTTTTTTATATAATTCTTTTATATCAAAACATTTAATAACTTATAAAAACCTTATAGTTATTAGATTTAATTTAAAATTTAATATAATGAGAACTCCTTTAGCGGCCGTTTTGCGACCAGACAATTTAAGTAATTTTTTTGGTCAAGAAAAAATTATTGGTAATGGAGCTTGGCTTAGAACTATTATTGAAAAAGATCAAGTAACTTCTTTGATTTTTTGGGGACCGCCTGGTTCAGGTAAAACTACCTTGGCTTTTATAATTGCTAAAGAGACTAAAGCTGAATTTAAATCCTTATCGGCCGTTGATAGTGGTTTGAAAGATTTACGAGATATTATAAAACAAGCTCAAATTGATAAACGTTTAGGTCGACGAACAGTTTTATTTATTGATGAAATTCATCGTTGGAATAAAGCTCAACAAGATGCCTTGTTACCATATATTGAAAATGGTCTATTAATATTAATTGGAGCAACAACTGAAAATCCTAGTTTTTCTATTAATTCAGCGTTACTGTCAAGATTAAAAGTAATTGTTTTAGAAAGTTTATCGGATGAAGCTATTATAAAGATAATTAATCGGGGAAGTAAAGAATTAAAAATAAAAATTGATAATAAAACTGCTAAGCTTATAGCTCGTCTTAGTGGCGGTGATGCTCGTCGAGCTTTAAATATTTTAGAGGATGTTTATACCTCTGGTCAAGAAGTTTCTTTGGATCTAATTAAAAATATTGCTAATAAACCACAATTAAATTATGATAAAAAAGGAGAAGAACATTATAATCTCATATCCGCCCTTCATAAATCTATGCGCGGGGGAGATGCACAAGCTGCTCTTTATTGGTTAGCTCGAATGATTGAATCAGGTGAAGATCCGTTATTTATTGCTCGTCGAATGATTCGTTTTGCTAGTGAAGATATTGGTTTAGCTAATAGTAGTGCTTTAATGTTAATGACTTCAGTTTATGAAGCTTGTTCTAAAATTGGTTTACCAGAATGTAATGTGGTATTAGCTCACGGAGTAGTCTATTTAGCTAAATCTAAAAAAAGTATTGCTGTTTACAAAGCCTATAATTATACTTTAGAAGAAATAAGCCAAAGTGGTTCATTACCAGTACCATTGCATTTAAGGAATGCTTCTAGTAAATTAATGAAAGAATTAAATTATGGTAAAGATTATAAATATAGTCCCGAAGTTGATGATAAGGGTCAAACCTATTTACCCCAAGGATTAAAAAGTAAAAATTTTAAGAAATTAGATAAATTTAAAATTTAAAATAAAATATGAATAAAGAAGAACAAGTTTTATCTTTTTGGAATAAAAATAATATTTTTCAAAAATCAGTTGATAAAGAAGCCCCTCAAGGTGATTATGTTTTTTATGATGGACCACCTTTTGCTACCGGGACTCCTCATTATGGTCATATTGTCGGACAATTAATGAAAGATGTTGTTCCTCGTTTTTTTACCATGAAAGGTTATCGGGTAGAAAGAAAATGGGGTTGGGATTGTCATGGTTTACCAATTGAGAATATTGTTGAAAAAGAATTAGGTATGAAAACTAAGAAAGATATTGAAGAATTAGGTATTGAAAAGTTTAATGATATTTGTCGATCTAAAGTTTTAGCTTATGCTGAAAATTGGTATGAGATTTCTGATCGTTTGGGTCGTTTTGTTGATAAAGAGAATGCTTACCATACTATGGATTTATCTTTTATGGAGTCTATTTGGTGGGTTTTTAAACAATTATGGGATAAAGGTTTAATCTATAAAGATTATCGCTCAATGCATGTTTGTCCACGTTGTGAAACTACTTTATCGCAATCAGAAGTAGCTGAAGGGTATAAAGATATAAAAGATTTATCTTGTATTGCTAAATTTGAATTACTTGATGAAGTTGATACTTTTGTTTTAGCTTGGACTACTACCCCTTGGACTTTAATTGGTAACGTAGCTTTAGCTATTGGAGCTGATATTGATTATATTAAAATATCTTATCAAAATGAAAATGATAAAACTGAAAAATATATTTTAGCTAAAGAACGTTTAGCTGAAGTAATGACAGATAAAAAATATGAAATAGTCGATGAATTTAAAGGAGCAGATTTAATAGGAAAAAAATATAAAGCCTTATTTAATTATTATATTAATGACGATAAAATAATTAATCGAGAAAATGGTTGGAAAATTTATCCAGCAAGTTTTGTTACAACCGACGAGGGAACTGGAATTGTTCATATTGCTCCCGCTTTTGGTCAAGATGATATGGATTTAGGTAAAGAAAATAATTTACCTTTTGTTCAACATGTTAATTTAGATGGTTCTTTCAAGGATGAAGTTAAAGATTTCCCAAAATTAAATGTAAAACCAATTGATGACCACTCATCAACTGATATTGAAGTTATTAAATATTTAGCGGGACAAGGATTATTATTTTCTAAAGAAAAATATGAACATAGTTATCCTCATTGTTGGCGTTGTGATACTCCTTTAATTAATTATGCCACTTCTTCTTGGTTTGTTAGTGTTACTAAGATAAAAGATAATTTACTTAAATCAGCTGAAAATATTAATTGGTCACCATCTCATATCAAGAATGGTCGTTTTGGTAATTGGTTAGAAGGAGCTCGTGATTGGTCAATTTCTCGTCAAAGATTTTGGGCTAGTGCTATGCCTATTTGGGAATGTTCTTGTGGTGAAAGAAAGGTCATAAGTAGTGTTAAAGAATTAGAAGATTTAAGTGGTCAAACCATTACTGATATTCATAAAGATAAAGTTGATAAAATAAATTTTCCTTGTTCAAAATGTGGTCAAATTATGCAACGTGTGCCAGATGTTTTAGATTGTTGGTTTGAAAGTGGTTCCATGCCTTATGCTCAACTTCATTATCCTTTTGAAAATAAAGAAAAGTTTGAAAAGAATTTTCCAGCTGAATTTATTGCTGAAGGAATTGATCAAACTCGAACTTGGTTTTATTATCTTCATGTTATTTCCGGTGGTGTAAAAAATGAGAGAGCTTTTAATAATGTTATTGCTAATGGTATTGTTTTAGCTGAGGATGGTAAAAAGATGAGTAAAAAATTAAAAAATTATCCTGATCCGATGGTGATTATTGATAAATATGGAGCTGATTCTTTAAGGGCTTATCTATTATCATCACCAGTAGTTCAAGCTGAAAATTTAAATTTTTCTGAAAAGGGAGTAGAGGAATCATTACGTAAAAATATTATGTTAGTAAATAATATTTATAATTTTTATCAAATGTATGCTGATGTTTTAAATGAAGATGATTTTGCAAAATATAAAGAGAGTTCTAATGTTTTAGATTCTTGGATTAAAATTAAAATTAATTTATTAATAAAAGAAGTAGAGGAAGCTATGTTAATGTATAATTTAAATAAGGCCATGCGACCAATTACTGAGTTTATTGATGAATTTTCTACTTGGTATTTAAGACGAAGTCGAGATCGTTTGAAAAGTGATAATGACATAGATAAAAAAGAAGCTCTAATTACTATGAATTTTGTTTTTATTAATTTAGCTAAAATTATGGCTCCTTTTATGCCGTTTATAGCGGAAGATCTTTGGCAAAAAATTTTGGGTTATAATTTTTCTGATGAAAATAAAAGTGTTCATTTAGAAAATTGGCCTCAATATCAAATAAATAAATCTGATGATATTATTATTGACTCTATGTCTGAGGTTCGAAAAATAGTAGAATTAGGTTTAGCTGAACGTGATAAAGTTAATATCAAGGTTCGTCAAATTTTACAAGAAGCTTTAATTTATGGAGATAATTTAAAGATAAATTCAGATAATTATTTAACAATCATAGCTGAAGAATTAAATGTTAAACAAGTTAAGGTAATAGAACAAGGGGGAGATTTAAAAGTTGAATTAGATACTAATATTACTCCGGAATTAAAATTAGAAGGAGGTAAGAGAGAATTAATTAGATTTATAAATTTAATGCGTAAAGAATTAGATTTATCTATTAATGATAAAGCCTTAGCTATTATTAAATCAGATAGTAAATTTGTTTCTGAAGTTTTATCTACTTTTATTGAAGATATCAAAAAAGAAACTTTAAGTTCTCAAATAATATTAAACGGGGAAGATACTAATTTAGTTGGTAAGGAGTTTAAAATTGATAAAGAGATAGTAACTATTATTGTTAATAAAGAATAAAATACAGGTATAATTTATAATACAAATATCATTATAAAAAAGACTCCTATACAGATAAGTTTGTATGGGGGCTTTTTTATTATAGAGTTTGAAAATTTGTAATAGTGTTTGTTGAGAAATATTATTTTTATGTTTTTTTAATAGAAATTTGTAAAGGTAATAGTAAATAAAATACTTAATTGTCTATATTTTTTTATTTATTAAAAAATGTGTTATTATAATAATATAATAAGACTTTATGAAAACAAAAGATAATGAAAAAAATATTCAAATAGGGGTTGCTGGAATTATTCTTGACAGTAATAACAGGGTTTTTATTGCAAAAACATCAAAACTTCAAAATAATTTTACTATACCAGGTGGTCATGTTGAATTTGGAGAAAATTTAGAGAAAGCTTTAAAAAGGGAGATTTTGGAAGAAACTGGTCTTAATGTTTATATTTCTGATATGATAGGATTTTATCAGTTTATTAATAAAAAAAAGAAATTTCATATAATATCTTTTCATTTCTTGTGTCGGTTAGAGAATGAAAACGAAAAAGCTTCTTTGGATGAAAGAGAGCTTTTTGATTTTTCTTGGGTTGATCTAGATTCTGCGATTAATTTAGTTTTTTTAGAAGATTTTAAAAAATCTTTAAGATTAATAAAAAAATATGATTAAAAAAAGTTTATATAAAACTGAAGCTTCTGCTACTGTGAGAAAAGAAGATTCTGGAAAGTATTGTGATTTAGTAAAAACATCTTTAGTTAACAAGGGTATTTCCAGACTAACTGATAAAGAATTTAATAAAATATTATCTAAAATTAGATTAAGAATTTCATTAACTCCCTCGTGTAATTTGTGGTGCGTTTTTTGTTCTAACGAGGGATCTAATTATAGTTCAAAATTTGAAAAAGCAACTAATATTGATTATTTATTTAGGTTGATGGATGCTTTTTTTTAAAAAACTCCATTAAAATCAATAGATTTTAGCGGGGGAGAACCGTTGCTACATCCTGATTTTCTAAAAAAAGATTTTAGGTTATTGAAATATATTAAGAAACACAAAAATATTAGATTTTCTATACATACAAATGGAATAGAATTAAATAAAATAATTGTTGATAATATATATAAACATTTTTCTAGAATTGGTATTTCTGTAAATTCTTTAAATTTTCAAACATGGAATAAAATTACAAATTTAAATGGTTTGTTTTCTGAAGATTGTCAATTAAAAAAATTTAATAAAATGATTAAAAATATAAAATATCTTGGTTCTAAAGGAATTGGGCATAAGGTTTTTATTAAAAGTGTCGTGATGAGAGGTATAAATGACAGTGAAGAAGAATTAAGAAGTATTTTAGAATTTTGATGTCAAACATAGAATTGATTTCAAAGATTGTTTTGTAAACAATATTTGTTCAAAAATAGATTTAATAATGCAAAACAACCTTATAATATAGGTTGTTTTTTTATTATATTTTTGTTATAATAATCAAGCTAATAATTAAATTAAATAATATGAACACAACTTTATGGATCATTATAGCGGTTTTACTAATTATAGGGATTATTTTAATTTCTATGTATAATGGTCTAATTCGTTTAAAAAATCGAGTTGACGAGGCTTGGAGTGATATTGATGTTCAACTTAAGAGACGTTATGATTTAATCCCTAATTTAGTTGAGACAGTTAAAGGCTATGCTACTCATGAAAGAGAAACACTAGAAAAGGTTATTCAAGCTAGAAATGAAGCTATGGCTTTACAAAATAGTTCTGATGTTAATCAAAAAATACAAGCTGAAAATACTTTATCATCTACTTTAAAATCAATTTTTGCTTTAAGTGAAAATTATCCTGATTTAAAAGCTAACCAAAATTTTTTAGAATTACAAAAAGAATTATCTGATACAGAAAATAAAATTCAAGCTGCTCGTCGTTTTTATAATTCTAACGTTAAAGACTTTAATACTAAAGTTCAAGTTTTTCCAACTAATATTATTGCTAATAAATTAGGTTTTTCAGATAAAAAATTTTTTGAGATTGAAGATGTAGCTCAAAAAGAAAATATCGAAGTTAAATTTTAATTATAATCTTTATGAATCAAGCTAATACCGTTGGTTTAAATTATTCTTCTGGTATGTCTGCTCTTTGGCCAATTTTAATTATTATAATAGTTTGCGGATTAATTGTTTTTATTGCCTACAAGAAATTTTTTGAATAATAATTATCTATAATGTAATTACTTATTGCCTTGGTTTAATATTTTTTATCAAGGCAATTTAAATATATGACTTTATATAACCATAGCGATGCTAATAAAAGAAAAACTTGGTTTTTGTTTACTGGTTTTTTTATTTTTGTAATGATAGTTGGTTATATATTTAGTATAGCCATGGATAATTTTAATATTTTGTATATAGCTGTTATCTTTAGTATAGTTTCATCTTTTTTTTCTTATTGGTTTAGTGACAAAATTATTTTAAGTATGAGTGAAGCCCATCAAGTAAAATTAGAAGATAGTCGTGATCTTTATCATTTAGTAGAAAATCTTTGTATTACTGCTGGTATACCAATTCCTAAAATTTATGTTATTGATGATCCCGCTCCTAATGCTTTTGCTACTGGTAGAAACCCTAAGCATAGTGCTATTGCTATTACTACTGGCTTACTTAATAAATTAGAACGCAGTGAATTAGAGGGAGTTATTGCTCATGAACTATCTCATGTTAGAAATTATGATATTTTAATTGCTACTTTAACTACAGTAATGGTTGGTATGGTAGTATTATTAGCTGATTGGTTTAGACGTTTTTCTTTTTCAAATCGAAGTAATAGTGATAATAATAAAAATCAATTAGGATTAATTTTGTTAATCGTAGTTATTGTTTTTTCAATTTTAGCTCCACTTTTTGCCTATTTAATGCAATTTGCTATTTCTCGTAAAAGAGAATTTGTCGCTGATGCTGACGGAGCATTACTTACTCGTTATCCGGAAGGCTTGGCTCGAGCTTTAGAAAAAATATCAGCTGATCCTAATGATTTAAAAACAGCTAATCGAGCTACAGCTCATTTATACATCAGCGAACCTTTAAAAGAAAAAAATAAAAAAGTTTTTTTAGCTAAAGCTTTTATGACTCATCCGCCAGTTGAGGAGCGTATTAAAGCTTTGAGGGGCTTAGAAATTAAATAATAAAATTTATGGATACTAAAATTATAGCAACTATTGGACCTAAATCTGAAGATTATAATATTTTAAAATCAATGGTTTTAAATGGGGTAAGTATGTTTAGATTAAATTTTTCTCATGCTACTTACGATCAATATTATAAAATAAAAGAAAGTTTAGATAAAATTAAACAAGAATTAAAAGTTGATATTAAAATAATTTTTGATTTACAAGGACCACGAATTAGAATTGGTAAATTAGAACATGAAGTTGAAATGAGAGAAGAAGATGTTTATTCTTTTTTATACAATAAAGGTAATATTGATAATTTAGAAATTCCTATTGATGACTTAGAATTAATTAATGATTTAGTTATAGGTAATCCAATTTTTTTAGATAATGGTTTAATTGAATTAAAAGTTGTAGAAATAGATCTATTACAAAAAAAATTTATGGCTAAAGTAGAACGAGGTGGATTACTTTTTCCTCGTAAAGGAATAAATGTTCCTAAAACTATTTTAAATCGTGATATTTTAACAGCTAAAGATTTATTAGATATTGAATTTGCTAAAAAAGTGAAACCTGATTTTATTGCTGTTTCTTTTGTACAAAACGCTGATGATGTTTTGAAAGTAAAACGAGTACTTAGTGATGATAGTATTAAAATTATATCTAAAATAGAAAGAGGTATTGCCTTAGAAAATATTGATGGAATTATAAAAAACTCAGATAGTATTATGGTAGCTCGAGGTGATTTAGGTATTGAAATTCCTTTAGAAGATTTACCGATTGTTCAAAAAAATTTAATTAGACATGCTCATTGGCATGATAAACCAGCTATTGTGGCTACTCAAATGATGTCATCGATGATTACTCATTACAGACCAACTAGAGCTGAGGTTAGTGATGTCGCTAATGCTATTTTTGATAGTGCTGATGCTGTAATGTTGTCAGATGAAACGGCCGTTGGTTCTTATCCTACAGAAACAGTTGAAATAATGAATCGTATTATTAAGAGAACTAATCAATATTTTAATAATCGAAATTATTTTGACGACTTTGAGATTATCTATAAAAAATAATTATGCTTAAGAGAAAAAAGACAATAGAATTATTGGCTCCAGCTGGTAATCCTTTAAAAATGAAAACAGCCTTAGCTTTTGGAGCTGATGCTATTTATTTAGGTATACCTGATTTTTCGCTACGAGTTAGAATTAATGATTTTAATTTAAAATCCTTAGCTGAAGCAGTTGACTATATTCATAATAATAAGAAAAAGGTTTATATAACAGTAAATATCTTTGCTCATAATGATCATATTAAAAAAATACCAAGTTATTTAAAAAAAATAAATAAAATAAAACCAGATGCTTTAATTGTTTCTGATCCTGGTATTTTATCCCTTATTAAAAAATATTGTCCTAAAATTTCTATTCATCTTTCTACTCAAGCTAATTGTACTAATTATGAAGCTGTTAAATTTTGGCAAAAGCAGGGTATTACTAGAATAATTTTAGGTCGAGAGACAACTTTAAAAGATATAAAAGAAATTCATAAAAAATGTCCTAAAATGGAATTGGAATATTTTATTCATGGAGCTATGTGTATGGCTTATTCGGGTCGATGTTTTTTATCAAAAGATTTTGTAAATCGTAGTGCTAATTTAGGTGATTGTGTTCAACCTTGTCGCTTTGAATATGATGTTTTTTTAAAAGCTTCGGGTCATAGCGAAGAATTAGAATTAGTTAAAGAACAACATGGTTCTTATTTACTTAATTCTAAAGATTTATGTTTAATAAAATATATTCCAGATTTAATAAAAGCTGGTATTACTAGTTTTAAAATTGAAGGGCGAGCTAAAAGTGTCTATTATTTAGCTAATATTATTGGTATTTATAAACGAGCGATGTTAGATATTAAAATGATAGATTTTTTAAATCAAGAATTAAATAATAAAATTACTAATCGAGGTTATACTACTGGCTTTTTATTAGGTCAAAAAGCTGAACAAAATATTAAAAATTCTCATTTTGTACCTAAATGGGAATTTTGTGGTCAGGTTGTTTCTAATAATATAAAAAAGAATAAAAAAACAATAATAAACAATTTACGTATTAAAGTTCATAACTCTATTAAAGTTAATGATAAAATTGAGATAGTTTTACCAAAATATGATATAATTAAAATGACAATTAAGGAATTAATTGATGCTAAAAATAATAAAAGTATTTTAGAGGCTCATGGAGGTGGTGGGGGACAAGAAATAATTTTAAAAGTTGAGAGTAATTTTCAAATTCCCGTTTATACAGTTTTAAGAAAATATAATTAATTTAATTATTATGATTTCATTTTTAAGAGGTAAGGTTATTTATAAACTTAAAAATAGTTTTATTTTAGAATTGAATAATATTGGTTATTCAATCTATATTAGTGATAATTTTTTAAATGAAATAAAAATTGGCCAAGAATTAGAGGTTTTTACCCATCAGCATATTAAAGAAGATATTTTTGATTTATATGGTTTTAGAAATATAGAAGAATTAGAGTTTTTTGAATTATTAATTTCTGTTTCTGGTATTGGCCCAAAATCAGCTTTAGGTGTTTTATCAATGACTAATTTATCTGATATTAAAGAATCAATTATTCGAGGTGATTCTAATTTATTAATTAAAGTCTCGGGTATTGGTAAAAAAACAGCTGAACGGGTAGTTTTAGAATTAAAAGATAAAATATTTAAATTAGGTGGTAATTATGATCTAACGTCTCCTAGTTTTGGTGGAGATGAGATTGATGCTTTAGTGGGATTAGGTTATTCTTATTCTGAGGCTCGAGAAGCCTTAAATTTAGTTGATAAAAATATAATTGATAGTGGACAAAGGATAAAAGAAGCTCTAAAGAAATTATCGAAATAAGAAGATTATAATTTTATTTAAAATACCTTAGTATTTACAAAGGTATTTTTTTATATTATCATCATTATATAATAATTATAGATATTTTAGCTAAAAATTACTTTTTTAAGCTTGTTTTCTTTATATATGAAACAATCACTTCTATTTACTAAAACTATTAAAGAATTACCAAAAGATGAAACCTCATATAATGCTCAAGTTTTAATAAGGGCTGGTTTTATTGATAAGGTAAGTGCGGGAGTTTATACTTTCTTACCTTTAGGTTTAAAAGTTCTACATAAAATAAATAATATTATTAGAGAAGAAATTAATGCTGTTTCCGGTCAAGAAATTTTAATGCCAGCTTTAAATCCTAAAGAGAATTGGCAAAAAACTGGTCGTTGGGATGATTTAGATGTTCTATTTAAATTAATTGGTTCAGATGATAAAGAATATGCTCTAGGAGCAACTCATGAAGAGATTGTTACCCCTTTAGGACAAAAATTTACTTTATCGTATAAAGATTTACCTTTTGCTGTTTATCAAATTCAAACTAAATTTCGTAATGAAAAAAGAGCTAAAGCTGGATTACTTCGTGGTCGAGAATTTGTCATGAAAGATTTATATTCCTTTCATGCGGATGAAGAAAGTTTAAGTAAATATTATAATAAAGTTAAAGAAGCTTATGAAAAAATTTATAATCGTTTAGGTTTAGGAGATTTAACTTATTTTACTTATGCGGCCGGAGGAACTTTTTCTAAATATTCACATGAATTTCAAACTGTTTGTGAAAACGGAGAAGATATTATTTATGTTTGTCCAAAATGCCATATCGCTATAAATAAAGAAATTATTTCTGAACAAAATGCTTGTTTTAAATGTGGTAATACTGTCTTAGAAGAAAAAAAAGCTATTGAAGTAGGTAATATTTTTGAATTAAAAACTAAATATTCTAAAGCTTTTAATTTTACTTTTAAAGATAAAGATGAAAACAATAAAGAAGTTTTAATGGGTTGTTATGGTATGGGTCCTAGTCGTATTATGGGAACAATTGTTGAAATTTGTCATGATGATAAAGGAATGATTTGGCCAAAAAATGTTGCTCCTTTTTCTGTTCACCTTATTTCTTTAAAACAAAACGAAGAAGCGGAAAAAATTTATCAAAAATTATTAAATGAAAATATTGAGGTATTATATGATGATCGAGACAATGTTAGCCCTGGAGAAAAATTTGCTGATGCTGATTTAATTGGTTGCCCAATTAGATTAGTGGTAAGTTCTAAAACTTTAGATGATAAAAAAATTGAATTTAAACTTAGAACCGATGATGAAATTAAATTAGTTGATATTGATAATCTATCTAATTTTTTAAAAAATTATAAATAATAATATGTTTGAATTTTTAAAACAAATTGGAAGTTTGGGTTATGATATTGCTATTGATTTGGGTACTAAAAATACTTTAGTTTATATTGATAAAAAGGGTATTGTTATTAATGAACCTAGTGTTGTAGCTATTAATACTAAAACTACCGAAATTTTAGAAATTGGTTTTGAAGCTAAAAAAATGGTTGGTAAAACTCCGGCTCATATTCAAGCTATTAAACCCTTAGTTAATGGGGTTATTTCTGATTTTGAAATTACAGAAAAAATGTTAAAGCATTTTATAAATAAAGTTCATGGTGAAGGTTTTTCTTTTTTACCTAGACCTCGAGTTATAATTGGTATACCGCTTGATATTACGGAAGTAGAAAAAAAAGCTGTTAAAGATGCGGCTAAATCAGCTGGAGCTCGTAAGGTCTATTTAATTGAAGAAGCTATGGCTAGCGCTTTAGGGGCAGGATTACCGGTAGATAGTCCTCGAGCCAACATGATTGTTGATATTGGGGGAGGAACTACTGATATCGCTGTTATTTCTTTAGCCGGTGTTGTTTCTTGGAAATCACTTCGAATCGCTGGAAATGAATTAGATAATAATATTATTGATTATGTTCGTGATAAATTTAATGTTTTGATTGGTGAACAATTAGCGGAAAAGATTAAAATAAATTTAGCTTCAGTTATTCCGTTTGATGAAGATCGTTCTATGGAAATACGAGGACGTGATTTAACTAACGGTCTGCCAACGGCTATTATTATTACTGATGTTCAAGTTCGTGAAGCTATTAAAAAAACTATTATAAAGATAATTGAAAACATAAAATTAGCTTTAGAAGAAACTCCACCAGAATTAGTTGGAGATATTTATGAACATGGTCTTTTTTTAAGTGGTGGTGGAGCCTTACTTTATGGTTTTGATAAATTAATTGCCAAAGCTACTAAGATTCCAGTAGTAGTTGTGGAAGATCCTTTAACAGCTATGGTTAGAGGAGCTGGTAGCTTATTTGCTGATGAGGAATTATTAAAAAAAATAACTTCGGTTTTAGATTTATAATAATATGGATTTTTTACAACGAAGAAAAAAGTATAAGATTTTTTTGGCAGTGGTCTTACTGCTTATTTTTTTAAATATCATTGGTTTTTCTTCTTTTGGTCAAAAAGTTTTAGGTGGACTAGTAAATTCTATTAGTTCTAGCCTTAGAAGTTCTTCGGCTAAAAAATCAGATAATAAAGCAACTAAGGCTCAATTACTTGATGAAAACACTACTTTAAAAAGTCAAATTGAATCTAAAGAAGCGGAGTTAGCTAAATTTTATTCTTTACAAGAAGAGAATGAAAAATTAAAACAATATTTAAATTTTTTTGAAAGTAATTCTTATGATTATGTTTTAGCTAATGTTGTTTGGCAGGAAAATTTATTAAGTTTTTCTAATTATAATCAAAATTTAATTATTAATAAGGGGAGTGACGATGGAATTAGAACAGGTTTAGCAGTAATAAATGAATCTGGTGTAATTGTTGGAAAAATAATTGAAGTTAATAATAAAAATTCTAAACTTTGTCTTATTAGTAATAATTTTTGTAAAATGGCGGTAACAGCTAATAATTCTGATCATAGTATTGGTTTAGCTGAAGGGAATTTAGGTTTATCAATTAAACTTAATTATGTTTCTCAAAGCGAAACTCTTAATATTAATGATATGATTATTACTTCAGGTTTGGAACCAGATATTCCTCGAGGTTTGGCTGTTGGTCGAATAAATTTTATTAATCAAGAAGTTAATGATATTTGGCAAGATGTTAATGCTGAAGCTTTATTTGATGTTAATAATTTAAGTATTGTTTCTGTTATTATTCCTAAATAGTATTTATATGGCTAAATATTTTAAAATTTTTGGTTTTATTCTTCTAGCTTTAATTTTATTTTTAATTCAATTTTCAGGAATAAATTCTTGGTCTGGTTTTTGGGCTCGTTGTGATTTAATTTTATTTTTTATTATTTGGTTATTTATTTTTCGTGATTTTAAAGTATCAATTTTATTTTCTTTTATTATTGGTATAATTATGGATATTTTTTCTTTTTATCCTTTTGGTTTATATACTTTTTCTTTTCTATTAACTATAGTTTTAGCTAATTTTTTTTGGCAAAACCTTTTTACCAATCGTTCTATTTATTCATTTTTAGTAGTTAGTTTATTTATAACAATCTTTTATAATTTATTTAGTTATTTTCTAATTTATTTAGTTAATAAAAATTCTTTAGGAATTTCTTGGTTTGGTGGTAATTTTTGGCTTAATTTATTACTAGAAATAGTCTGGATGTTTTTTGGGGTAATTATTTCTTTTTATTTTTTAAATCCTAAAAAAAGTTATTTAAATAACCTAATTTTTGAAAAAAAACATTTTTAATGCTATAATAATAATGTTTTTTAAGTAATTTTATGCTTATGTTTTATGATTTTATAACCATCGGTGGAGTAACCGAGGACATAACCTTTTTTTCTAAAGATGGCTTAATAATTGATAATAAAAAAGATGTTTTGAAACAAAAATTATTAGCTTTTGAATATGGCTCTAAAATAAATGTAAAGGAATATTATCAAGGTTTTGGTGGCGGAGCTTCTAATACGGCTGTTAATTTAGCTCGAATGGGTTTTAAAACTGCTTGTTTAGCTAATATTGGTAATGATGCTCGAGGTCAAAGAGTTTTAGAAAATTTTAATAATAATAAAATTGATATTAAATTAATTAATATTGATAAAAAATTAGATACAGGGTTTTCTTTTATTATTAATGATAAGAAAGATCGTATTATTTTTTCTTATCGTGGAGCTAACGATAATTTATTAATAACTGATAAGCAGAAAGTTTTTTTAAAAAAAGCTCAATGGCTTTATTTAACATCATTACCTGATAATAGTAATAATCTTCTAAAAGATATCTTTGCTAATAAAAATAAAATAGCTTGGAATCCTGGTTTAAACCAATTGTCTGGTGGTATAAAAAAAATAGCTGGTTTTTTAAAGATCACTGATATTTTTATGGTGAATAAAGATGAAGCTTTAGAACTTATTAAAAAAACGCCACAATTATCTAATTATAATGATGACTTTTTAAATAATTGTGAAAATTTAATAAAAATTTTAAAAGCTTGTGGTCCTAAAATTGTTATTTTAACTGATGGTATAAATGGGGCTTATATTTATGATGGAAAAAACTTTTATCATCAAGCTATTTTAAAAAGATCAGTGGAAATTGATACTACCGGAGTCGGGGATGCCTTTAATTCTACTGTCCTAGGAGCTTTATTAAAAATAGAGGGAGATTATAAAAAGGCAATGTCTTGGGGAATGAAGAATACCGCTTCTTTGGTTACTAAATTTGGGGCCCAAAATGGATTATTAAATTTAAAAAATATTAAATAATAAATATTAATTATTATTAATTTTAAAACATATGAAAAAAATATTTATAGTTGAAGATGATTCTGATATTTTATATGGTTTAAGTGATATTTTTTCTTCAAATGATTATGAAGTGGAGCTTAGTGATTCTACAGAAGAATTAGATGATTTATTAAAAAGAATAAAAAAGTTTAAACCTGAAGCTATTATTTTGGATTTAGTTTTACCAAGATTGGAGGGTTTAGATATAATTAAAAAAATAAAAGAAGATGATGACACTAGTAATTCCGAAATTTTTATTTTCACTGATTTGAGTGATGAGGATAGTAAAAGTCGTAGTGTTGGTTTAGGGGCTAATTATTATTTTTTAAAGAGTGAATTTGATATTTATGCTTTCTCTAATAGGGTTATGCGTATTATGGGTCGAACGGATGAAGCAGATAAAGAGGAAGAAAGTGAAGAGGATGATGGTTTGGTGATGGATTAATTATAATTAATAATATTAATTTATTTATATGAAAAAGAAAAAGGTAATTATTATTGCTGGGATTTGTTTAATTGTCATTTTGACAATTATTTTTTCTTTAGTTTTTAAAAAAGATAAAAATGAATATGTTACTGTAGAATTGAAGAAACAAAATTTAGTTCAAACAGTTAGTGAAATTGGAGCGGTTAAGGCTAGTCAAGAAATTGGTTTAAATTTTTCTCAATCAGGTAAATTACAGACTTTAAATGTTAAAGTTGGTGATGAAGTTAAAATGGGGGATATTTTAGCTGAATTAGATTATTCTTCTATTTTAATTCAACAAAAAGAAGCAGAGGCTGCTTTAAAAATTGCTAAAACTAATCAAGAAAAAATTATTAAAGGAGCGCCTTCGGAAGATATAGCGGTGCTGGAAGCTCAAGTTAAACAAGCTGAAACAGCCTATAATTCAGCTAAAGATAATTACGATAAAACTAAAAAAATAGTAGAGGAAAATATTAGCCAAGCTCAAAAAAATTTAGATGATTTAAAAGTATCTAATTATCAAGTTCCCATGTCAATTAAACAAGCAGTGGAATCGGCTAAAATTAATTTAAGTAATGTTGAAAAAACTGCTCAACAAACATTAACAAATAATCAAAGTTCTTTATTATCTACTTTAGATTATAATTTATCAGTCGCTCGATCATCGCTAGATGCCGTTAAAAGAATTTTAGATGACGAAGATTTAGAAAATGTTTTTAGTGTTAAAAATTATACTTATAAAATTGAAACTGAAAGAACTTATAATAAATCAATTGAAAGATTATCTCAAGTTGAAAGCAATATTAATAATGCTAAAAATAATCCAAGCGCCGATAATATTAAATTAGCTTCTGAAGATTTATCAAATTTTTTACAAGAAGTTTTTTTAGTTTTAAATAATTGTTTTAGTGCTTTAGAAAATTCTGTTATTTCTTCATCTTTGCCTCAAGCTTCTTTAGACGCTTTTAAAGCTAAAGTTAATACTAATAAAGATTTAATAAATGCGGCTATTTCTTCTAATCAAACTAGTTATTTTTCCTATAATAATTCTATTTTAAGTTATAATACTAGTATAGCTAGTGCTCAAGATGCCGTTAAACAAGCGGAAGTGGCTTTAAATGATACAATTCTTCAAGCCACCAATGCTCTAGCTTCAGCTAAAAATAGTGGCGATCAACAATTAACATCAGCTCAAGCTCAAGTTGATTCAACTTATAAAAATTATGAAGTAGTTGGCTTGCAACTTAAGAAACTTAAATCGCCGGCTAGTTTTGATGATTTAAAATTGGCTCAAGCTCAAGTTGATCAGGCTATGGCTAATTTAGATTTAATTCAAAAACAAATCGAAAATAATATTATTAAAGCACCGATTGACGGAAAAATAACTGAAATTAATTCGGAAGTAGGGGAACAAGTAGTCGGGACTACTCCGGTTATTAATTTATTAGCTGATAGTAATTTTGAAATTGAAGTTTTTATTTCGGAATCAGATATTTCCAAAATAAAAATTGGTAATAAAGCTAATATTACTTTTGATGCTTTTTCCGATGATTATAAAATAAATGGTCAAGTTTATTTTATTGATCCCGCCGCTACTTCTATTTCTGATGTTATTTATTATAAAATTAAAATAAATTTTTCTGAAGATGAAATTTCTAAAAATAATTTTATTATTAAATCGGGTATGACCGCTAATGTTGATATTATTACTAATTCTAAAGATAATATTTTTGCTGTTTCCAGTCGGGCTATTTTAACTAAAGACAGTGGTGAACAATATGTTCGTGTTTTAAAAGATGAAGTAGTTTCAGATATTATAGTAACAACTGGTATTAATGGTGATCAGTCAAAAACAGAAGTTTTTTCAGAAGAATTAAGAGAAGGTGATTTAATAATTACTTCTATTGTTACTAAATAATATGCTTATAAAAATTCAGAATTTAAAAAAAGAATATATTTCCGATAATGTTGTTACTAAAGTTTTGCATGGAGTTTCTTTTAACATTGATCAAGGAGAATTTGTTTCTATTATGGGTCCATCCGGATCAGGTAAATCAACTTTAATGCATATTTTAGGATTGTTGGATCGATCTAGTAGTGGTCTTTATGAATTTGCGGGACAAAATGTTAATGAATTAAATGATAATCAATTAGCTAGTTTTCGTAATGAAAAAATAGGTTTTGTTTTTCAGTCTTTTAATTTACTTCCTAAAACTTCAGTTTTAGATAATGTAATTTTACCTTTGACTTATTCTAATAATCGAAAAAACATGTCAGAGAGAGCTAAAAAAGTTTTAGATAGTGTTGGTTTAGGACATCGTTTACATTTTTTTACTAATCAAATATCAGGTGGAGAAAAACAACGAGTGGCTATTGCTCGGGCTTTGGTCAATAATCCTTCTGTTATTTTAGCTGATGAGCCAACCGGAAATTTAGATTCTAAATCAGGTATTCAAATTATGGAAATTTTACAGAAATTAAATGAAATGGGTAATACTATAATCTTAGTTACACATGAAACTTTTACCGCCGAGCATGCCAAAAGAATAATTAAAATAAAAGATGGACTAATAATTAGTGATGAGCCAGTAATAAAACAAAGAGTTGCTCAGGAAGGAGTATTATTAAAATAATTTATTATTACATGAATTATTTATCATTTAAACAAGCCATTAGAACTTCTATTAAAGCTCTTCTAACTAATAAGGTTAGGAGTTTTTTAACTATGCTAGGTATTGTTATTGGCGTAGCTTCAGTAATTATAATTATGTCACTGGGAGCTGGAGCTCAAAGTTTAATTTTAGGTCAAGTTCAAAGTATTGGATCTAATGTTGTTTCTATTACTCCAGGAAAATCTGATGAAAGTGGTCCACCAACTTCAGTTTTAGGAATAGTAGTAACTTCATTAAATCTAGATGATTTAAAATCAATTGAAAAAGCCAAAGATGCTATTGGAGTTGATTCGGCTGTAGCTTATGTTGATGGCAACGGAACTTTAACTTACAAAAATAATTCTTACGATGCTAGTTTAGAAGGGGTAACTGAAGATTATTTAGAAGTTGAGGGTGGTAATTTATCGGCTGGTCGATTTTTTACCGAAGAAGAAATTAATAATATTAGTAAAGTAGTGATACTAGGTAGTAATGTTAAACAAGAATTATTTTCTGATAGTGATGCGATTGGAAAAAGAATAAAAATAAAAAAACAAGTTTTTGAAGTAATTGGAGTATTTGAAGAAAGGGGTCAAGTAGCTTTTCAAAATTATGATGATAAAGTTTTATTACCAATTAAAACTATGCAAAAAGTTTTAGTAGGAATAGATTATGTTAATGTTATTAGTTTTAAAACCAATGAAGCTTTTGAAGTTGATTCTGTTATTTCGGAAGTAGAAAATATTTTACGTGATAATCATAATATTAAAGATCAAACTGGAGCGAGTGATGATTTTTCAGTTAGAAGTATAACAGAATTATTAGATTTAATTTCTTCGGTTACTGATGCTTTAAAATATTTTTTAGCTTTAATGGCTAGCTTATCTTTAATTGTTGGTGGTATTGGCATTATGAATATTATGCTTATAAGTGTTAATGAAAGAACTAGAGAAATAGGTGTACGTAAAGCTCTGGGAGCATCTAATAAAAATATTATTAGTCAATTTTTAATTGAATCTATTTTTTTAACTTCTATTGGTGGTTTTATTGGAATTATTTTAGGAATTATGATTTCTTGGTTATTATCGGTGATTATAACAACCTTAGGTTATGATTGGGTTTTTATAGTTAGTTTTTGGTCAATATTTATGGCGGTTGTTGTTTCAGGATTAATTGGATTAATTTTTGGAATTTATCCAGCTAAAAAAGCTAGTAAATTAGAGCCGGTTGAAGCTTTAAATTATGAATAAATTTTATGAGAATAAAAGATATTGTTAGATTGTCATTTTTATCAATGTTAAAGAACAAAATGCGTACAGCTTTAACAGTTTTAGGTATGGTGATTGGAATTTCTAGTATTATTATTGTTTTTTCAGCGGGTGAAGGAATTCGAAGTTTAATTGTTGGTCAAATTGAATCTTTTGGTACGGATATAATTGAAGTAGAAGTTAAAGTTCCAAGCACTAAAACCGGAAGAGAAGGAGATGCCGAGAGTGCTACTAGTTTAGCTAGTGGAATTCAGGTAACATCTTTGAAAGAGGAAGACTTAGAAGAAATTAATAAATTAGAAAATATTTCTGGTGGTTATGGTTCTATAACTAATCAAGCTCCCGTTACTTATTTAAATGAAACTAGACAGGGATTAATAATGGGTGTAGGTTCTGATTATATAAATATTGATAAATCTGAAATAGATCAAGGTTATTTTTTTTCTGAAGCTGAAAATGATTCTTTAGCTCAAGTAGCAGTTCTTGGTCCTAAAATTGCTAAAAAATTATTTGGTGATGAAAATCCTATTGGAAAAAGTATTACTATTCAACGAGGACGTTATCAAGTTATTGGCTTATTAAAAGAAAAGGGAGCTACTATGGGTTTTGACTTTGATGATTTAATTTTATTGCCAGTAAAAACTTTACAAAAGAAAATGATGGGAATTGATTATTATATGTATTCCGTTCATAAATTAGTTGATCCAGAAAAATCTGAAGAGACAGCTGATTTAATTCGAGAAATTTTAAGAGAAAATCATGATATTTCTGATCCAGTCAAAGATGATTTTAGAGTGACAACTATGAAAGAAATGCTTGCAACTACTAAAACAATTACTAATGCTTTAACTATTTTATTATTATTAATTGTAGCTATATCATTAATAGTGGGTGGTGTTGGAATTTTAAATGTGATGTATGTTATTGTTTCCGAGAGAACTCCAGAAATTGGTTTACGTAAAGCGGTTGGAGCTAAATTTTCTGATATAATGCAACAATTTTTAATTGAATCAATTTTAATAACATTTATTGGAGCTGTTATTGGTATTATCTTAGGGGTTATTTTTTCTTTCTTTATTTATTTAATAGCTAATTATTTTGGTTTAGAATGGAAATTTATAGTACCAATTAAATCTTTTATTGTCGCAACTTTATTTGCTTTATTATTTGGAGTTTTATTTGGTTTATTACCAGCTAGAAAAGCCGGAAAACTTGATCCAGTTGAAGCTTTAAGACGGGATTAATATAATTTATTGACTAAAAAATTATAACAGGTTAATATATATTTATATTAAAGTTTAAATATATGATGGTAAAAAGAATAGGAATTGATTTAGGTACAACTTATACCTTAGTTTATATGCCTAAAAGGGGTGTGGTTATTAATGAACCTAGTGTTGTAGCTGTATCGGTTGATGATAATAAAGTATTAGCTGTTGGTAATGAAGCCAAAGATATGTTAGGACGTACTCCTGATACTATTGTAGCCTTAAAACCTCTAAAAGAGGGAGTTATTGCTGATTATCGAACTACTGAAGCAATGATTCGTTATTTTATTAATAAAACATTAGGAAAGGTTAGAATATTTAGACCAGAAGTTATGGTAGCTGTTCCAGCTGGAATTTCTTCAACAGAAAGACGAGCGGTAATTGAAGCTACTATTGCGGCTGGAGCTAAGGCGGCTTATATTGTTAAAGAACCAATTGCCGCTGCTATTGGAGCTAATATACCTATTAGTTCAGCTACGGGCCATATGGTAGTTGATATTGGCGGTGGTACTTCCGAAATGGCGGTTATATCTTTAGGAGGTGTTGTTTCTTCGACTTCGGTTCGAGTTGGTGGTAATAAATTAGATTTGGCTATTTTAGAATATGTTAGAAAAAAATATGGTTTAGTTATTGGAGAGAGAACCGCTGAAGAAATGAAAATTAAAGTTGGTTCAGCTTTATTCTTAGATGATGATAGTCAATTAATTATGGAAATAAATGGTCGTGATGGTGTTAGTGGACTGCCTAAAACTATTGAAGTTAATAGCAATGATGTAACTGCAGCTATTTCGGGAGAATTAGAAATTATTTTAAATACAGCTAAAAAAATACTTCAACAAACTCCGCCGGAATTAGTAGCTGATATAATTGATAAAGGAATTGTTTTAACAGGAGGAACAGCTTTACTTAGAAATATTGATCAATTATTTGCTCGAGCCTTGGGTGTTTCGGCTTATATAGCTGATGATCCTTTATTATGTGTAGCTAAAGGAACGGGAATTGCTCTGGATAATTTAGATTCTTACAAACGAAGTATTTTGGCAGCTAAATAATAATATGATAATAGGAATAGATGCTTCACGAGCTAACCGCAGTTTCAAAACTGGAACTGAATGGTATTCTTATTATTTAATTATTAATTTAATTGAAATTGACTTAGAAAATAATTATATTTTATATACCGATAAGCCTTTAAATCAGGCTTTTTTATTTGATTTAGATTTAAGTCGTCATACTAATGTTAAAATTAAATATTTAAAATGGCCTTTTAAATATATGTGGACTCTAGGTCGTTTAACACTAGAGATGATTTTTAATCGTCCCGATGTTCTTTTTGTTCCAGCCCATGTTTTACCTTTATTTTCTCCTAAAAAAACTATTAATACTATTCATGACATTGCTTTTATGGAAAATAATAATTTATATAATGAAAATATTATTAATAATAGTTTTTCTCTTCGTAATAAAATTATTAATTTTTTTATTCGTTTGTTTTCTTTGGGTCGTTATAATTTTAAATCTACCGATTATCTTAATTGGTCTACTAAATTTGCCTTACGTTATGCTAAAAAAATAATTACAGTTTCTAATTTTACTAAAAATGAAATTTTAAAGTATTATAGAAAAATTAAAGGTAAAAAAATAAAAGTTATTTATAATGGTTATAATAATTATTTGTATAAAAAAATAACAGATGAAGAGGCTTTAGAAAATGTTTTAAAAAAATATGGTATTGATACATCATTCTTTTTATATATTGGTCGTTTAGAAAAAAAGAAAAATGTTCATTGTTTAATAGAAAGTTTTTCTATTTTTAAAGAGAATAATAAAGATTTATCTAAAAAATTAGTTTTAATTGGTAATCCTGGTTTTTGTTATGATGAAATAAAATACCTAATTGAAGAATTAGGTATTTATAAAGATGTAATTATTTTAGGTTGGGTGGAAGAAGAAGATTTACCTTATATTGTTAATAAAGCCGAGGCTTTTATTTTTCCATCATTTTATGAAGGTTTTGGTATTCCTATCCTTCAAGCGATGGCCTGTGAAACTCCGGTATTATTATCAAACATTGAAGTTTTTCATGAAATTGCTCAAGATTCAGCTTTATTTTTTGATCATCTTGATCCTAATGATTTAGCTGAAAAAATGGTGATGATTGTTAATGATGATAATTTAAAAATGGATTTAATAAATAGAGGTAAATCTTTGGTTAGTAATTTTAGTTGGCGTAAATGTGCCCAGGAAACATTAAAAGAAATTAATAATTTATGAAATCAATATTATTTACTAAAAAGAAAATAGATAATTCTAAAGAATTTTTTAATAAGTATAAAAAACTTTTTTATTTTATAGGAATAATTATAATTTTATTATTAGTTTTTATATTTTTTATTAAATCTAATTCTAATGATGAAGGTGATAATTTAAATAATAATTTTGTAGCTACGTCTTCTATTTTGGCTTGTGATGGAAATTGTACTCTTCGTTTAATTGATGGAGTACCTGTAAAACTTGGTCAAGAAAATCCGTTTTTAATTGCTGCTATTATTGATAATAATAGTTTAGCTCGTCCTCAATTTTCTTTATCAAAAGCATCTCTTATTTATGATGTTCCAGCTGAGGGGGGTATTGATCGTTATTTAGCTTTTTTTACTTCTAATTTAGAAGAGAAAGATTTAGAAATAGGTCCAATTCGTAGTGTCCGACCTTATTTTTTAACTATTGTTAACGAATATCAAGCTTTATTGTTGCATTGTGGTGGTAGTCCGGAAGCTTTAGTTAAAATTACTAAAGATAATTTACTTACTCTTAATGAATTTTATAATTCATCTTATTATCGCCGTTACTTATCTTATCAAGCTCCGCATAATGTTTTAGCAAAGTATGATAAAATAATAGAATATTTAAAAGATAATAATTTAAGTGTATCTAATTTTACCCCCTGGAAATTTAAAACCAAAGATCTTAATTTAATTAATGAATCTAATTTAAATAAGAAAATAGATATAAAGAATGGACAGTATCAATATGATGTAACTTGGGAATATGATCAAGCTAATAATGTTTATTTAAAAAACATTGCCTCATCACCTCAAACTGATAATACTGGAACCAGGATTTCAGCCGATAATATTATTTTTCAATTTGTTGATACTAAAATATTAGACGAAGCTTTACGTTTAAGTATAGATTTAGTTGGTAGTGGGGAAGCGATTATTTGTTTAGATGGACTTTGTAAGTCCGGTTATTTTGAAAAAACAGATACTAATGCTCGTACTGTTTTTTATTATGATAATGATGAAGAAGTAGTTTTAAATTCTGGTAAAACTTGGGTTCACTTAATTGATAATCAAACTTCAGTTGAGATTGAAAATTTTTCTTTATAATTTAATTTAAAACCTAGTAATAGTTAAACGATTATAGCCAGCTAAATCTTTTAGAGTGGCAATTTGAGGTTTTAAAATTCCTATTTTTTTCATAATTAGAGATTCTAGTTTATCTTTTTGCCAATCATTTATTTCTTGATATAAAATAATATTATTTTCTTTTGTTTTTATATCTTTTATTTGATCTAATAATTGTTTATAGTATTTTAAACCATCATTTCCACCATATAAAGATTTGAATGGTTCTTTTTGGATACTAGGAGAATTCTTTATTTCTTTTTTAGTTAGATAAGGTAAATTAGCTATAATAATTATTTGATTATGATTTAGATTTTTCTTTATTTTTTTTAAAATTGGTTTCAGTAGATCACCTTTAAGAAAGATTATTCTTTTATTAAGTTGATATTTTTTAGCGTTAATTTTAGCAATATTTAAAGCAGGTCGGCTAATATCAGTGCCATAGAAATAAATATTTTTATTAGTTCGAAAAATATTAGCTAAACTAATAATTAAACAACCTGAACCAGTACCAATATCAATAATAGTAGTTTTTTTATTAAAAAAATTTTCTTTTAGAATTTGATCAATTATTAATTCACTTTCAGGGCGGGGAATTAAAGTATTTTTATTAACAATAAATTCTAAATTATAGAAATTTTTTTTACCGCTTAAATAAGCTAAAGGCCAAGCTTGAAGTCTCTTTTTTAAAATTTTCTTTATATTTTTTATTTGGAAGGAGTTTAATTCAGTTTGAGAATTTAATATTAATTGGCTAGGAGTAAAATTAATAGCAAGTGAGATTAGGGCTTCAGCTTCTTTTAAAGGTTCTTTAATTTTTTTCTTTTGTAATTCTTTACTGGTATCTAAGATAATTTGTTTTAAGGTCATATTTTTATATTTTTTGCTCCTTTAAACTTTTTATTATTTCTCCGATTTCACCATTCATTATTTCAGTAATATTATGCCAAGATTGATTAATGCGATGATCAGTAATTCTATCTTGAGGAAAATTATAGGTTCTAATTTTATCGCTTCTATCGCCATGACCAATTTGTTCTTTTCTCTCTAAAGTTTCTTTAGCCATTTTTTCTTCTTCAATTTTAGCTAAAAGACGAGATCTCAGTACTTGCATAGCTTTTTCTTTATTTTGATGTTGTGATTTTTGATCTTGGCAACTTACTACTGTTCCAGTAGGAAGATGAGTAATTCTAATAGCGGAATAAGTGGTATTAACACATTGTCCGCCTGGTCCTGATGAACAAAAAGTATCAATTCTTAAATCATTCGGATCTATTTTTAAATCAATTTCTTCAGCTTCTGGTAAAACAATAACAGTGGAAGTAGAAGTGTGAATTCGTCCTTGTTTTTCAGTTTCAGGCACTCTTTGAACACGATGGGTACCAGCTTCATATTTTAAATAGCCATAAACACCATCTCCGTTAACACTAAAAATAATTTCTTTAAAACCTCCTACCCCAGTCGCATTAGAATTTAAAACTTCAGTTTTCCAACCCATTTTTTCAGCATAATGAGCATACATTCTAAATAATTCAGCAGTGAATAAAGCTCCTTCATCACCTCCGGCCCCAGCTCTAATTTCCATAATAACATTCTTTTTATCATTAGGATTAGCCGGATTAAGTTCTTCATTCAATTTAGCTTCTAATTCTTCTTTATTTTTTTGTAATTCTATTAATTCTTCTTGAGCTATTTGACCTAGTTCTGATGAAGCTTCATTTTTGATAATTTCTTGATTACCTAAAATATTCTCATTAATTTTTTCTATGGCCACTATTAAACTATACAGTTTTTTTAAAGCCGAATGTTCTTTAGCAATTTTAGTAAATTCAGTGGGATTAGAAACTATTTTCGGATCAGATAATTGTTCTTCTAATTCTTTAAATTTAGTTTTTATTTCTGAAATATTTTTCATAATGTTTTTTTTGTTTTTTGGTAATATAAAAGCACCAAATATGGCGCTTTTATTTATACTATCTTATGTTATTTATTTTTTTCAATTTGTTTTTTTGATTTAGCTACTCGTTTAGCAGTTTTTCCCTTTTTAGTATCATCTTTTTTTTCTAATTTAGCCTTAAATTTACCAACTCGATTAGCGGTATCAACTAATTTTTGTTTACCAGTATAGAAAGGATGACAATTAGAACAAAGTTCAGTTTTTATTTCAGGATCAGTTGATCCGGTAACAAAAGTATAACCACAAGCGCAAGTGACTTTTACTTTGTCATTATATTTAGGATGAATATTTTTTTTCATATTTGCTTGTTTAAGGTAATTTCGTCAAATTTTACGATATTCCTCAATAATTATAAAAAACCATCTAAGTTTATGGTTAGTTTGATATTATCATAATGATAAAAATAAATCAAGGTTTAGTATATTTTTGTTATATTTTTAAAATAAAAAGCTTGTATTTTTAAAATAAAATAAAAATTTATATTTTTTGAATAAAATAAAAAAAGGAAGATATTTATCTTCCTTTTCTAACTCTTGATTGTCTAGGTTTTTTGATTATCTAGGTTTTTTTATTATTATACTTACAGAGCACGGAGGTTTTTATTAAAAAACCAAGTAGAAATATATAATAAAATATAATTGCTGATAATAAGGGAAAACCAAAATTGCTAGGTGGGCACAAACCAACACCTAAGCCAAAAAATAATCCGGCTAGAGAAATAAGGCTTGGTTCAAAACCATTACCGGAATTATTATAAAGAAAGAATCCGGTTATTATCCCTAAAATTACAGCAGCAATTATTTTGGCTAGTAAGCCTAGATAAAAAAAGCTTATAGCACCAATAATTATTCCAAAAGAAAAAAATGTAAAAATTAAAAAGATTTGATCTTTATAAGTAACATCAATTTCTTTTTTAAAGAGTCGAATAGTACTATTTTTTGTTTTTTTAATGTCATTAAATTTATTTATCAATAAAAATGAAAAAATAAATATAAAAATGGCATCAAAAATCCAATAATAGGAGAATGGTAGGAAAAAATAGATTGGCCAATCCCACCACACATTGTTTGGCGAGAAAATTCTTATGGCATTGGTTGTTGGAATTTTTTTTGTTATTACGTAAATTACGGAGTATATTAAAACCGTAATTATAGCTAGGATAATTGGTATTATCCATTTTTTATTTTTTTTCATGTTTTATTTTTTTGGTTTTTTAAAAGGACTAATTTATTATATAATCTAAGCATATTATTTTTTAAAAAGCAAGTTATTTTAATACATATGTTTTTATTTATCCCAATAAATATGGTATAATATATTTAGTAATAATTTATTGATTTTTCCATGAAAAAAGTATTAATTTTAGGTTCGACCGGTAATTTAGGGAGCCAATTAGTTAAAGAATTTTCTAATTCAGATAATTATCAAGTTTTGGCTTATGATTACAGGGAATCTAATTTATTAGAACCTAATTTAATAATTTCTAAGATAAAAAAAATTAAACCAGATATTATTATTAATGCCATTGGTTATAATTCGGTTGATAAATGTGAGGAATTAACAGAAGAATTTGAAATGGCTTATAAAATTAATGTTAAAGCTATTAAATATTTAGCTCAAACAGCATTAGCTACTGAATCTATTTTTATTCAGATGTCGAGTAATTATGTTTTTGGTGGAGATATTTGTCAAAAAAATGATGATAGCCAAGAGGAATTTTTAAAAATAAAAGAAAGAGGTGGTTTTACCGAAGAGGCTCATAGATGTCCGGTTAATAAATATGGTCAAACTAAAATGTTAGGAGAAGATGAAGTATTAAAATTGGTTGATAAAAAATTAAAATATTATATAATTAGAACTTCTAAACCTTTTGGACCTAAAGGAGCCTCGCCAATGTCTAAGGAAAATTTTTTTGATCAAATATTAAAAATGGCTTCTGGGAAAAAAGAAATAAGTGTGGTTAATGAGGAATTAAGTTGTTTTACTTATACACCTGATTTAGCTCGACAAATTAGAGAAATTTTAGAAAATAATTTAGAATTTGGTATTTATCATGTTAGAAATAGTGAACCAGCTATTTGGTATGATGCTGCTTCGGAGTTGTTTAAATTAAAAAAAATTAGTATAAAGATAAAGCCGGTATTATCAGAAAATTTTCCTCGACCAGCTAAACGACCAAAATATTCAGTTTTAGCTAATACCAAATTACCGCCACTTAGATCCTGGAAAGAGGCTTTAAAAGAATATATTACAAATTATAAATAAAATTATAAATAAAAATATGAAAAATATTTCTAACCAAGAAATAAAAGGAACTTGTGATTGGATGCCAGAGGAGATGGCTACTCGTAATTATATTTTTAATACTTGGCGCCAAGTTTGTAAGTCTTTTGGTTTTATTGAATATTTAACCCCATTACTTGAAAATGCTGATATTTATCGAGCTAAATCAGGCGGGGATTTAGGTCAGAAAGAATTAATGGTTTTTGTTGATCAGGGAGGTCGAGAATTAGCTATTAGACCAGAAATGACTCCAAGTGTTGTTCGAATGGTTTCTAAGACTTATAATACTGTCTCTAAACCTTTAAAACTTTTTTCTATTGCTAATTTTATTAGAAATGAAAAACCACAACGAGGTCGTAATCGTGAATTTTGGCAATTAAATTGTGATATTTTTAGTGAGAGTGGGGAATTAGCTGATTTAGAAATTTTACAATTGGCTATTGATTTAGTTTTAGCTTTTAATCCACCTAAAAATTCTTTTGTTTTAAAAATAAATCATCGAGGTTTGATAAATTCTTTATTTGATATTATTAAAATAAAAGATGATCAAAAAACTCCTACCATGAGATTAATGGATAAATATAATAAAATGTCAGGTGATGAATTAATAAAAAGCATGGAAGAAATAGGTTTGAAAAATGAACAAATCGATAAAATTTTAAAATTTATTAAAGCTTCTGATTTAGATGATTTAGTTGATAAAATAAAAGAATTAAAAACATGTTTTGGTTTTATATTCTTAAAAAATATAATTTCTCAATTAAATAGCTTAGGCTATAAAGATTATGTTGAATTTGATTCGGCTGTTATTCGTGGTTTTGACTATTATGATGGTTTAGTTTTTGAATTATTCGATAAACATCCCGATAATAATCGAGCCATGTTTGGTGGTGGTCGTTATAATAGTTTATCTAATCTTTTTGGAGTTAAAGATTTTCCAGCTATTGGTTTTGCTCCGGGTGATGAGACTTTTAAATTATTCTTAGAATCTTGGAATATTTTACCAAGTATAAACTTAAAACAAGATTATTATTATTTACCATTACTTAGTGAAGATTTAAAAAATGATGTTTTTTTATTAGCTAAAAAATTACGCCGAGATAATTATCGTGTTGAGCTTGGTTTAAGTATTACTAAAATTTCTCGAGCTTTAGAATATGCGGATAAAAATAAAATTACTCAAGTTATTATTTTAGGTGAAGATGAGAAAAAGAAAGGTGTTTATAAAATTAAAGATATGCTAAGTGGTGAGGAGAAAATTATTAATCTCTAGATATATTTTTTAATATTTCTGTTAAATAACCGGTTTCAACCGGTTTTTTATTATAAATAAAAGAAGTAGGATTATTTAAATATTCGTTTATTTTATTTATTAAATCTAACTCGTCTTTAGGTGTAAATAATAAACCTGATTGATTGGTAAATAATTCTGGAATACCACCTAAATTAGAAGCAATGATTGGTAGATTATAATTTAAAGCATTATAAATAACGGTTGGTGAATTTTCATAACACCAGGAGGGAACTATTAAACAATCACTAGTTTTTAATTGTTCTATTTCAATATCATTATTAAAACCTAAAAAATTAATTCTTTTATCAGTTTGAGCTATTTTTTTAGCTTGATTTAATAAACTACCCTGGCCAACTATATTTAATATTATATTATCATTAGGTATTTTTTTAAAAGTATTAATTAAAAATAATATACCTTTATGTAATTCAATTTGGCCAATAAATAAAAAAGTATATTTATTCTTTGGTATATTTCTTTCAATATTATTTTCTCTAGTATTATCTACTGGATTTTTTAAAATAATTTTATGACTAGATTCAAAGAATTTTCTTTTTGTATGTTCGGTAAGTAACCACTTAGAGGGTGACACAATTAAATCAGGTGAACCCACTAAATTTCGATTAATTAGTTGATAAAGTTTAGCTGGTAATGAATTTACTTTTTTTTCTTGTCCATAAAACATTAAACCAGAAGGATAAAATAATTGAATATCATGAAGAATATGTATTTGTTTTATTTTTAATTTTTTTATAATTTTAAAACTTCTTATGCCAATACCCATTAAATTATGAGTAATAATTATATCTGGTTTTTCGGTTATTAATATTTTTTTTAATTGTGGACCTCGAAAAAAATTAAAAATATTAGCTATTTGCCAAAATAGGCGATAAATAATAGTAGTTTTTTTTAAGAAATAATAATTAGAGGGTAAATAATAGGTTCGAGGATCATAATTTATTTTAGTTTCTTTTTTGGGTTTAGTGGTGATAATAAAACAATCATGACCTTGAGCCTGAGCTTCATTTATTAATTTTTGACAATTTTTTTCAGCCCCACCTTTATTATATGGTTGATATAGATTATTTATAATAGCTATTTTCATAAAGAATTTATTAAATTTAGTATTTTAGAACTTACTACTATATCAGAATATTTTTCTTTAACCAATTGCTGAGCTTTTTGGCCCATGTTAAGAGAAATATCATCAGCTAAAATAATTTCTAGTTTATTTTTTAAATCAATAATATTTTTTACTTCTGTTTGGAAACCTGATATTTTATCTTCAAACACTAAACGAACCCCAGGTAAATTAGAAGCAATAACGGGAGTACCACAAGCCATCGCTTCTATCAAAACAATACCAAAAGCTTCATTATTATTAATAGATGGCAAAACTAAAACTTTGGCATTTTGATAATTTGCTATTAATTCATTTTCATTAAGTTTTCCTAAAAATATTACTTTATTATCAATTTTTAATTCCTGAGTTAATTTTTTATAATCCTTAGCTAATTGACCAGTACCAGCTATTTTTAATATATAATCTTGATCTTTAATTAAATTAACCGCCTGAATTAAAATATCAACTCCTTTAAAATAATGAGCTTTGTCTAATCCTCCTACAAATAATATAATATTATCTTTTATTATTTGATTAGTATTTGGTTTAAATTTATTAGTATCAACGGAAAAAGGAATTTCTTTAAATTTAGATTGATATTTTTGATAAATATTTTTTATTTTACTGTGTTTAATATAATCTAAAGAAGCTACTATTATTAAATCAGCTTTTTTAAATAATGATTTTTTAATAATTTCTTCAGGCCAACTCAATATTTTATAAATAATATTTTTTTGTCTAACATCCATGTGGTATTGGATAATTAGTTTTTTTTGAGGATTAAAAATTTTAAATAACCATATTATTATTCCGGTGCCAAAAAAAGGATAATGAAAATATATTAAATCAAAGTTTTTTAGTTTTTTAAGTAGGGAACAAAGGATGGCTCCATGGCCTAATTTTAAGCTTGGTTTTAATCGAATGATATTATTTTCCAAATTATTATTATTTTTATTTTTATTAATTGGGGTAAAAACAAAAACTTCGTGTTGGTCAGATAATATTTTTTGTAATTTTTGGGCTGATGTTCCAATTCCACCGGCATAGGGTGGGTAAACACAAACTACTTGGGCAATTTTCATATATTATGGTATATTATATAAGTATGACTATTAATAAAATATTACATTATAGCAAAAGAAATTGGTTAATAATTGGATTATTATTTTTATCGTTGTTTATAAATAACGCTTCAATTATTTATTATTTTTATCGTTTTAATAATTTAACAGCTTTAATTTCTTTAATTTTAGCCTTATTTTTTACTGGTCTGTTTATATATTTTATCATTTCTCGTCCTAATCAGCAAGAAATTGATAAAATAGAGTTAGATACTTTAAAGAAAAAAAATAAAGGATTAAAAATAATTATTTCAGCTGGTATCTTTATTATTTTTGCTTATTTGTTTTTTGTATTGTTTAAAGCTGGAAGTTTAGGAGCTATAGCTTCACCCTGGTTTTTTCTTCCTTGGTATTTTTGGGTATTAATTGGTCTTTTAATTGGATTAATATTTTTAAGTTTTTATCAAAAAAACTCTTGGTCTTATCTTTTTATAATTTTATGGTATTTTTTATTTTTTTCTATTTCTGTTTTTATTTATAAAATAGCTTTTGGTTATGATCAACTTCTTCATGAGCGAGCCATGATTGATATTTTGTCAACTGGTTTAATTGAGCCTAAAACAATTTATTATATAGGTCAATATGTTTTAGAATTATCGCTTTTTAAAATTTTACCTTTATCAATTGGTTTAATAAATAAATTATTAGTACCAGTATTATCAGCTATTTTAATTCCTCTAACTTTTTGGTTTAATTTTAGAAACAGAGGGTATAATAAAATAATTTGGCCTTTAATAATCTTTTTATTATTACCATTTTCTATTTTTACTTATACCGTTCCACAAAATTTATCTTTTTTATTCCTGATTATTTTAATATTGTTTTCATTTAATAAATACTTTATTGCTAATCGGTATAATTTTATTTTTTTATTCTCCATAGCTTTAAGTATATTTTTTATTCATCCCTTAGCTGGTATTCCAGCCATTATTTTTGTTTTTATATTATTTTTAAATAAATTAGAAACAAGTAGAATACCAATTAAATTTTTAAAATTAGGTAAAATTTTAAGTTATTTAGGACAAATTATTATTTTACCAATTCTTTTAATTATAATTGGTGGACGTTTTTCAATTGGAAGTTTTGATTTTTCAAAATGGTCTTTTAATTTTTTAGGACAAGAAAATATATTTCTTAATTTTATTTATTTTTTTGGTTCTAATAATAATTGGTGGCTATTATTATTGTTTATCATAATAACCTTTTTTGTTTTTAAAAAAGGTCGTCCGGAATTAAAAATTTTCTTTTTTAATTCTTTAGCTTTAATATTTTCTTATATATTGAGTTCTTTTATTGATTTTCCTTTTTTAAGTGCCGTGGATAAAGATTCTTATGCTAAGCGGATTTTAATAATTTCTTTCTTATTTTTAGTTCCAGTTTTTTATGATATGTTTGTTTGTTTATTAAAAAAAATAGAGAAGGAAGCTAGAATATTTAAAATTATATTATTAATATTTCTTGGTGTCCTATGTCTTGTTTCTTTATATCTTAATTATCCACGTAAAGATAATTATTTTAATTCTCGATCTTTTTCTGTGTCTCAATCCGATTTTTCAACTGTTAAACATATTGAAGAGCATAAAATTAATGATAATTATATAGTTTTAGCTAATCAGCAGGTGGGGGCAGCCGCTATCAAAGAATATGGTTTTAAACGTTATTATGATTCTTGGTTTTATTATTCGGTTCAAACTGGTGGATTATTATATGATTATTATTTAAAAATAATAGCTAATCCTGATAAAGAATTAGCTAAGGACTTATTAGATAAAACTGGAGCGGATGAATGTTTAGTAGTCGTTAATGATTATTGGTGGGCTTTTGATAAAATAATTGAAGAAATGAAAGCAGTAGCTGATGATTATTATAGTATTGATGAGGGTAAACTTTATATTTTTAGATTTATTAAGTAGTCCTACGCTCCGAGATTTATCAAAATTTTAGTGAGATTATTGTGGGAATTGAGAAGTGGGCGGAAATTTTAGGATAATTTAATTTTTTTCTTGATAAACGTGTAATTATTGACGAATATTAACCATCGTATAAAAAGTATGTACAATTGTATATAAATCGTGTATAATATAACCAGGAATAATTATTAAACATATTTTATGCTAAATTTTTTAAAAAAGGGCGGCGGAGAAATCATGGAGTTATTTTTTAAAAATCCAGACAAAGAATACTATTTTAGAGAAATCGCTAAAAATCTAAATAAAGAGCCAAGCCATTATCAAAAATATTTAGATAATTTAGTGGAAGATAAGATATTATTAGATGAGCGTCGCGGGAATATGCGTTTTTTTAGATTAAATAAAGAACACCCGCTTTATGAAGAAATAAAAAGCATTATTTCAAAAACATCTGGTTTAGAAAATGAATTGAAAAAGTTAGTTGATAAACTTGATAATGTTGAATGTGCTTTTATTTTTGGATCAATAGCCAAGGGAACAGAAAATAATAATAGCGATATTGATTTAATGTTGATTGGAAATATAAACCAAGACGCCCTTATTACCATGATAAGTTCGTTAGAAGGGAAAATTGCTAGAGAGATAAATTATCATATTTACAGTAGTCAAGAAATTGTTAAAAAAATCAAAGAAAAAAATAATTTTATATCTAATATATTTTTATCTCCAATAATTAAATTAAAAGGAAGCCCGTATGATTTTACAAGAGATTCAAACATTATTAAATAATAATTCTATTGAGCCTTTTTCGTTCAGCTTAAAAGGGGTTGAAATAAAAATTGAGAAGGCTGACAGGTTATATAATTTTGCAAATAAAAATTTGTCCGGGATAGGTACTGGGGATGAGGATATTGTGTATAATAACATCTATGATTCTATAAGATTATGCTGTGAAGCTATATTGTTAATTAACGGATATAGAGCGAAAACAAGTGGAGAAGGACATCATTATATTGTAATCAATGCTGCCGCCATTTTGCTTAACGGCGAACTCAGTAATGAATTTCAAAGATTCCAACAAATGAGAAAGAAAAGAAATAGGATCGAATATGGTGATTTTATCGGAATTTCGGAGGCAGAACTAGGTCAAGCCCATACAGATGCTAAAACTCTATTGATAAAAGTCAAGGAACTACAGTCGATATTAAATGGACAAAATGTATAAAAATTTAAAAAATAAAAATCTGTATGCTTAAAAAAATTCAATTTAAACTGATAAAAATAAAATATACAGGTAAATCGATTGGTAACGACATCCGTATTGATATAGAATTATTGGACAAGATCTTGCGCGCCGATAAAAGGATACAGGCTAGAAAAACCGTCGAATTCAGTCAAGCGATAGGTGATTTTCCCTCTGACCAAAAAACATTTTCTACCAAAGTAAAAATCACTATTGCAGAAAAAGATATATTATTTAATGATATTGGGAAGACAGAAAAGACAATTAAAGTCGATACGGATGACGTTAGGCCGCAGAATTTCACCTATAATATTGAGCTTCGCGAAAATCGTTTTGGCAAGACCTGGGGCAAGTCTACTGCTATTTTTGAAGTTACGATTGAGGCCTTGGTCACAGAAACAATAAGGTATATCCCCGATGTTAATAATGGTTGGCTCAAAGTTAAAATTACAAGTGGCGAGACTGTTTCTCTTCCTGCCTTTTTAAAAGTACAATTAGGGTATGTTGAGAGTGGGCGCGAATATTTTACGATTTTAGAAGGTCCCTATAGGGGGCAAAAAGCTTCTGTTAGTCTAGATAATGCAAACAATAGTAATTCACGGCTTTTGGCCGATGTAAAACATAAACCTTTAATTCATCTCCAGTATTCCATTTTTCAAAAAAAACTGATTATAGGTAATATAAAATATAAAGCCACGGATTATACAGAAACATCTTGGAAGAAAGGACTATATGACATTGAGATTCCTGATTATCCTCACCTTGGAGGAAGGCATTATGAGAATAGATCGTTTAGAGCCAAAAGTTGGTTTAGGGTCGGCCATGATGGCGAAAGATATCTGCACACTGGCAGCCGCTCTTTGGGATGTATTACAATAACTGAAATTGAAAAATGGGATAAGATATATGATAAATTAATCAAAGCACGCAAAGGAGATTTCTTAAGCATTGGTGTGCTTGAAATAATAGATTAATTATGAAGCTGACAACAAAAAATATTCATAAATTAAGAATTATAGTTATTTCGATAATATTATTTATATTAATATTTGTTTTTTGGGTGTTAAAAAATAAAAATCAAACTTTAACAGAAAGAAAAATTTTATCAAGAACTGATTATAGAATATTTGCTTGCGGTGAAGAAATATTTTTAAAAGCTGACCCCGAATTATTGAAAATAAAAAGAAATGGTTTATTTGCGCATAGTAAATCAGGGAGCATTATTGCTGACGGTATACCCTTAAATGTTGACGATATTTTGTTAAGCTCATTTTTTGACGCAGCTAGCGGATCTTTTGAATTTTCAAATGAATATAAAGACATTCTTCGCGTGCCAACCGAAACGGGGGTGCGTGAATTTCGATCTGGTGATTTATGTAAGGGGGAAAAAGCTAATCTTTATGTAATACACCATAGAGTTGAAACATCAATGAAGCCTTGGTCTATTTATTCGCGCATCGTGTGGAAATATTTCGATCTTGTTTTAACAAACAATTATGGTAAGGTTCCCCCCGGAGATTGTTTTATATTTATTTTTGATTCAAAGAATGTTTTAGGACAGCCATGGCCACGCTGCGCTTCCCATGAAGCAGCGTTATCTACCGGAGACTTGATTTTGGAGAAATAATATTGATCTAAGGAATTTTATCCGATGTTTGCCAAGTTATATCTCTCCATCGCCGTCTGTCCGCTCCCCCTAATTTGATCATATTATAAAAATAGATCCAAATGAACTGTACCCTAAAAAGTGGACACTAAATGCCCACTTTTTTGTAGACAAAATAAGATATAATAAAATAATAGAATAATAAAATTATCTTAAAATATTTTTTATTTTTTTAAAGTTAATTCTCGACTTAAATCAGTAATATCTTTTTCTAATTTAACCATTTTTAATCTCATTTTAAATATAAGATAGAATAATAATAGAACGGCAACATAAAAAATTAAATTAATACCAGAAGATGAAAAACCCATATTTATAACCAATTGATCAATTGGTTTTATAAATATTATCAGCAGGGAAGCAATTAACCAAAATATTAACCAAAAAATAAATTCATTTATATTGATTGTTTTTTTTCTCCATTGGATAGTTAGTTTTAAAATAAAAAAAACTAAAATTAATAGAGCGATTATTTGTTGTATCATATTATTAATTATTAACTAATTATTTTTTTAAAAAATAAATCTTTTATTATTTTAAAACCACCAGAAAATTTTTGACCATATCTATTATAGATAACTGTAACGGGTACTTCTTTTATTTTTAATTTATATTTATAAGCTTTAGCTAATATTTCAGTGGCATGAGCCATTCTATTATTTTCTATTCTTATTTTTTGAGCAGTACTGGCTGTCATAGCTCTAAATCCTATCTGAGGATCACTGGTTTTTATACCAAAAAAAATAAAATTAAATATTTTAGCTAAAGGCATAATAATATTTTTTTTAAACTTAGGAATACTTGATTTTTTTTCTAAAAACCTAGAACCAAACACAATATCATAATTATCTTTTATTATTGGGTTTATAATATCTATAATTTCTTCAGCTAAAAATTGGCCGTCTCCATCAAAATGAACAATAATCTCAGCTCCATTTAATAGAGCATAATCATTACCAGTTTGCAAAGAAGCTCCTTGACCTAAATTAATTGGGTGGCTTAAAACTTTAATTTTATCTGGATATTGATTTTGTAATTCTTGGGCCTTTTTTAAAGTATTATCAGTGGAACAATCATTAATTATTACTAAAAAATCAACATAATTTAATACTTTTTGAATAGTAGTGACTATATTTAGACTTTCATTCCAGGCTGGAATTATACAAAATATTTTCATAATTTATTTATTTGCTATAATAATAACATATTTTATATTATAACTAAATATGTTAAAATAGAGAAGACCTAGCTTAATTTATCTTTTAAATTTATTTTATGAATTTTTTTATAAAAATATACGATCAGTTTACTTCTTTTTCAAATACCATTAAAACTTCAGCAAAAAATTTATTTTTATATTCTTTTATTAAAGTTTATTCAGCTATTTTATTATTTATAAATTTAGTTTTATGGGTAGCTACTATTATCATGAGACATTATTTAAATCAAGATATTGCTATTTTACATTATAATGTTGATTTTGGTATTGATTTAATTGGAAGTAAAAATTATTTATTTTTAATTCCAGTTTTTAGCTTATTTTTTATAATTTTAAATCAAATAATATTAATAAAATTTTTAAAAAATGATAGTTTTAAATTTTGGTCTCATTTTTTATTAGCTTTTTTATTATTATTTAATATTTTTTTAATTTTAATTTTGTTTTCGATTTATTCTATTAATTTTTAAATAAAATTTTATGGAGTTTCAAATAATTAGAGTTTTATTTTTTGCTACTTTAGCTTTTGTTTTTGCAATGTTTTGTACACCATTTTTAACTAATTTTTTGTATAAACATAAATTAGGCAAACAAATAAGAAATACTGGTAGTACTCCTATTTTTAGTGAATTACATGCTCATAAAGAAGGAACTCCAACTATGGGTGGGGTTTTAATTTGGGGAACAGTCCTTATTCTTATTTTATTTTTTTATATTTTAAATTTAATTATTCCAGGAAGTTTTTCTTCTACTTTTAATTTTTTATCACAAAAAGAAACATTATTGCCCTTAGGTGCTTTAATAGCTTCAGCTTTGATTGGTTTATTTGATGATTGGTTGGATGTTAGAAAAAAGGGAGTATTAGGTGGCGGTGGTCTTAGAATGAAACATCGTTTACTTATTTATACTTTTATTGCAATAATTGGTGCCTTATGGTTTTATTTTAAACTTGATTGGACTACTATTCATATTCCTTTTTTAGGTTATACCGAAATATCTTGGTGGTATATACCAGTATTTATTCTAGTACTCGTAGCTACTTCTTTCTCGGTTAACGAAACCGATGGTTTAGATGGTTTAGCTGGAGGAACTCTATTAATATCCTTTTCTTCTTATGCGGTTATTTCTTTTGTTATGGGTCGTTATGATTTAGCTGTTTTTTGTGCCGTAATTATTGGAGCATTATTAGCTTTTTTATGGTTTAATATTCCACCCGCTCGATTTTATATGGGTGATACTGGTTCAATGAGTTTAGGTATAACTTTAGGTATTATTGCTATGCTTACTAATAATGTTTTAATTTTACCTTTTATTGGATTTATTTTTGTAGTTGAATCAGTTTCGGTTATTATCCAAATTTTATCACGTAAAATTAGACATAAGAAAGTTTTTTTATCAGCTCCGATTCACCACCATTATCAAGCTAAGGGTTGGCCGGAGAGTAAAGTAGTAATGCGTTTCTGGTTAATTGCTGGAATTATGGCGGTCATTGGTTTAATGATATTTTTTACTGATAAAACTTTTAATTAAATTTAATGTTTAAAAATAAAAATAATACAAAATCAAATTGGTTTAATTCTGGTATTAATAAATCATCTAGTAATAATTTAACTAATAGTAGATCATTTATTAAAAAACCGATAGATAAATCATTGCTTAGCGTTATTATTATTTTAGCGGTTTTTGGTTTGGTTATTTTATTTAGTGCTTCTTTAGTTTCTGGTTATGCAAAAGGTGATACTTATTTTTATGTTAAAAAACAAGCAATAGCTTTAGTTATTGGTTTAGTATTATTTTTTATTTTAACTCGTGTTAATTATCATATTTTTAAAAAATTTTCTTTTTTCTTTTTATTATTATCAATTTTGTTATTAGTTTTAGTTTTTGTTCCTGGAATTAGATCAGAATATGCCACTTCTTATAGTTGGATTATTGTTTTTGGTCAATCTTTTCAAGTAGCTGAAGCGGTAAAACTTTTTTTAATTTTTTATTTAGCTGCTTGGGTTGAAACGCGACAAGATGATTTAAAAATATTTTCTACAGGATTATTACCATTTTTAGTGGTTATTTCTTTTATTGGTATATTATTATTACTAGAACCAGATTTAGGAACTTTCATGTTGATAGTTATAATTGCTCTATCTATTTATTTTGTCGCTGGAGGTAATATGAAACAATTAATGGTGATGTTTCTACTAGCCGTTATTGGTTTGGTAATGTTATTTTCTCGAGCTAATCAAATTGATACTTCTAATAGTTCTAATGATGGTTTAATTAAAGATTATCAATTAACTAGAATAAAATGTTTACAAGATCCTGATTTTGACAAAGATAATTGTTATCAAGTTAGTCAATCTTTAATTGCTATTGGTTCGGGTGGTTTATGGGGAAGAGGTTTGGGAAATAGTTTACAAAAATTTAATTATTTACCCGAAGTTTGGGCTGATTCTATTTTTCCAGTAATTGCTGAAGAAATTGGTTTTGTTGGTTCAGTCGTGATATTATTAATTTATCTTTTTATATTTATAAAAGGAGCTTTAATTGCTAAACGAGCACCTGATATTTATGGCCGATCTTTAGCTATTGGTATTTCCGTTTGGATTTTCTTTCAAGCTTTTTTAAATATTGGAGGAATGATTAATTTAATTCCAATGACGGGTGTTCCTCTTCCTTTTGTAAGTGCTGGTGGAACATCTTTAGTATTTTTATTAATGGCTTGTGGTATTTTATTAAATATTAGTAGTCAAGAATTATCAGAAAAACATAATCTTAGATTAAGAAATTAATTTATATGAATAAAAAAGATACAATAATTTTAAGTGGTGGGGGAACCGGTGGTTCAGTTACTCCCTTATTACAAATTTATTATGAATTACATAATGAGTTTGATTTTTTATTTATTGGTACCTATTCTGGTTTAGAAAAAGGCATTATTAAAAAAGAAGGCTTAGCTTATAGTGCTATTTTAAGTGGTAAATGGCGTCGTTATTTTTCTTTAAAAAATTTAGTAGATATTTTTTTGATATTTTTAGCTTTTTGGCAATCTTTATTTTTATTATTAAAGATAAAACCAAAAATAATAATTAGTGTAGGTGGTTTTGTAGCCGTACCATTATCATGGGCAGCTTGGGTTTTAGGTATTCCTAGTATTGTTCATCAACAAGATGTTTTACCTGGTTTAGCTAATAAATTAATGTCTAAAACAGCTAAAATTATTACCGTAACTTTTCCTGAAGCTAAAAAATATTATGGTTCTAAAGCCCGATGGATTGGTAATTTAGGACCAGATTTAAATAATTTTAAATTTAATAAAAATGAAATTTTGGATAAGTATCAATTAAATAATTTAAGATTACCTTTGATTATAATTATAGGTGGGGGAACCGGATCTTCTTTTTTAAATAAATTAACAGCGGAATCGTTAGAAGAATTGCTGTTAGTATCTAAAATAATTCATATTAGTGGTTCTACCGAGAGAGATATAAAAGGAAACGAAGATATTGATTATGAAAATTATCTTAAATTAGAATTTATTAACCATCCTGATTTATTAGCTTTAATGTCCTTAGCTGATCTAGTGGTATCGCGTTGTGGTTTGGCTACTTTAACCGAATTATCTTTTTTTAAAAAACCAACTATTTTAATTCCAATGCCTGACTCACATCAAGAATATAATGCTCAAGAATTTGAAAAGAAAGAAGCCGCTATTATTTTAGATCAAAAAAAATTAAATAGTGATGATTTTATTAAAGAAATTAAATTAATATTAAATAACGATGAATTAAAGAATAAATTAAGTCAAAATATTTTTCAGGTTATAAAAAATGGTAATCATGAAATGACTAATTTAATAAAAGAGATTATAAATAATAAAAAATAGTTTTATATGAAAATAACGGATTATAAAAATATCTATATGGTTGGTATTAAGGGGGTAGGCATGGCCATGTTGGCCCAATTTCTTAAAGGTACTGGTTTTGTAGTTAGTGGTTCTGATGTGAGTGATAGATTTCCAACTGATAAAACTTTGGCTCAAGCTAAAATTAAAGTTAAACAAGGATTTTCTTTAAAGAATTTTCCTAAAAAAATTGATTTAGTAATTTATTCATCAGCCTTTAATTTTAATGATAATGTGGAATTAAAATATTTTAAAGATCAAGGAATTACTTTTCTTACTTATGCTGAAGCCTTAGGATTATTATTTAATAATTATTATGGTATTTCTGTTTGTGGTAGTCATGGTAAAACAACCGTAACTTCATGGTTAGGCTATGTTTTAAAAGAAAGTGGATTAAAACCTAATGTTTTAACAGGATCTTATGTTAAACAATTTAAGGGTAGTGCCTTAATAGGTAAATCTAAATATTTTGTGGCGGAGTCAGATGAATACCAAAATAAATTACGTTTTTTTAATCCACGAGGTGTAGTTTTAAATAATATTGATTTTGATCATCCTGATTATTTTAAAGATAAAAAACAATACTTTAAAGTTTTTGCTGAGTTTATAAAAAAAATTCCTAAATCTGGTTGGCTAGTATTTAATTTAGAAGATAAATTAGCTACTAGAGCTTCTAAAGAATGTTCTGGCAAAACTATTGCTTATTATATTCGTGATAATAATAAAATAATAGAAAATAAAGCTAAAAAAATATATTATGCTAGCGATATAGAAATTACTGAAAATGGTCAATGTTTTTCTTTGTTTTTAAATAATAAAAATTTAGGTAGATTTAAAATTTCTTTACCAGGACGACATAATATTTCTAATGCTTTAGCAGTTATTACTACAGCTTTAGAATTGGGTTTAAGTTTAGAAATTATAAAAAAACATTTAGTTACTTTTGTGGGAGCAACTCGTCGTTTTGATGTTTTAGGAAAATATAAAGGAGCTGTCATCATTGATGATTATGCTCATCATCCTAGCGAAATAAAAGCTTCACTCCAAGCTGTTAGACAACGTTATGCCGATAAAAATATTATTACTGTTTTCCATCCTCATACTTTTAGTCGAACTGAAGCATTAATAAATGATTTTGCTAAAAGTTTTGTATTAAGTGATAGTTTATATTTAATAGAAATTTATTCTTCAGCTCGAGAAAAACAAGGTCATATTTCTAGTATTGATTTAATTGAAAAAATTAGGCAATATAATACTACTATAAATAAAAAACAAGTAGTTAAGTATCTAAAAGATTTAAATATGGCCGAGAAATATTTACCTGATAAGATTGGACCAAATGATGTAGTATTATTATTGGGAGCGGGAGATATTTTTCGAATTGCTTATCATTGGTTAAAAATAAAAGTTTAATTTATGGATTTAGAAATAAAAAAAAATATTAATTTAGCTAATTATACTACTTTTAAAATAGGGGGAGTAGCTAAATTTTTTGTTATTGTTAAAACTATAGAAGAATTAAAAATGGCTTTAAGTTGGGCCAAAAAGAAATGTAAGAAAGTTTTTATTTTAGGAGGAGGTTCTAATACTTTATTTTCTGATCGAGGTTTTTCTGGTTTAGTTATAAAAAATGAAATAAAAGGTTTAGAACTTTTAAGTGAAAATGATAAAAGTGTTATTGTTAAAGCTTATAGTGGAGAAATATGGTCAAAATTAGTAAATTTTACTATGGAAGAAAATTTGTATGGTTTAGAAAATACTTTTTATATCCCAGGTACAGTAGGAGCTGCTCCGGTACAAAATATTGGAGCTTATGGCACAGAAATAAAAGATTGTTTCTATAATTTAGCTGCTATTAATATAAAAACAGGAGAATTAAAATATTTTAATTTAAAAGATTGTGAATTTTCTTATCGTCATAGTATTTTTAAAGGAAAATTAAAAGGAAAGTATTTTATTCTATGGGTAGAATTTAAATTAAGTAGGGATAAAAAATTAAATTTAAGTTATCCTGGAATTTCGGACACTTTAAATGAAGAAAAAATAACGGAACCTAGTTTAAAACAATTAGCTGATATTATAATAAAAATTAGAGATGCTAAATTACCTAATCCCGCATTATTATCTAATGCTGGTTCATTTTTTAAAAATCCTTTAATTAGTTTAGAGACTTTAGATGATTTAAAAAATAAATTTCCTGATATAAAATATATAATTTCAGATGGTCAGGCTAAGATTCCAGCAGCTTGGTTGATTGAACAATGTGGTTTAAAAGGAGAACGATTAGCTACGGTTGGGGTATATGATAAACAAGCTTTAATAATTGTTAATTATGGTGGAGCTAAACAAAAAGATGTTTTAAATTTAGTTAAAATAATAAAGAAAGAAGTAAAAACTAAATTTGGTCTTAAATTAGAAGAAGAAGTTAATATATTATAATTTTTTATATGACTACTAGTGATATTAGACAAAAATATTTAAATTTTTTTGCCAAAAAGAAACATCAAATTATTTCTAGTGCTTCTTTAATTCCAGAAAATGATTCCAGTATTCTTTTTGTTAATGCTGGTATGTCACCACTTATCCCATATTTATTAGGGGAAAAACATCCAGCGGGTCAACGATTGGTTAATAGTCAAAAATGTTTTCGGAGTGAAGATATTGAAGATGTCGGTGATGGTCGTCATAATACTTTTTTTGAAATGTTAGGTAATTGGAGTTTAGGTGATTATTTTAAACAAGAACAATTAAATTGGTGGTTTGAATTTTTAATAGAAGAATTAGGTTTAGATATTAATCGGATTTATCAATCAGTTTATGTAGGTGATGGTCAAAAAATTAAAAAAGATGAAGAAGCTGTTTTAATTTTAAAAGATATTTACAAAAAATATGGAGTAATAGCCGAAGAAGGTCCAGAAACTACAGGCAAGGGAGAAAGTGGTTCGGGACAAAAAATAGATTTTTCTCTTCAAAAAATATTTGCTTACCGAGATAAAAATTGGTGGAAACGAGGTGAAGCCGTTGGAGAATTAGGTGGACCTGATAGTGAAACTTTTTTTGATACTGGACAAGAACATGATCCTAAGTTTGGTCCTTATTGTCATCCTAATTGTGATTGTGGTCGTTTTGTAGAAATTGGTAATTCTGTTTTTATGCAATACAAGAAAACAGAGTCAGGTTGGGAAGAATTAGAAAACAAAAATGTTGATTTTGGTGGAGGATTAGAAAGAATTGCTATGGCTATAAATAATTGTAATAATATTTTTGAAATTGATTCTTTAAAAGAATTAATTAAAAAAATTGAAAAATTATCTGGTTTAAAATACGAAGATAATAAAAAATATTTTGAAATAATAGCTGATCATATTAAGTCTTCAGTTTTTTTAATGGGGGACGATAAAAGATTAAGTCCGTCTAATACTGACCAAGGATATATTATTCGACGACTTCTTCGTCGAGCTTTACGTTCTGGTCGTCAACTAGGTATAAAAAATGATAAATGGTTGAAAGAAATAGCGGAAACAATTATTAATTTTTATAAAAATGATTATGAAGAGTTGGATCGTAATACTTCTTTTATATTAGAAAATTTAGAAGAAGAAGAAACTAAATTTAGTAAAATGATTGAACGGGGAGAAAAGATTTTAAATTCATTAGCCGAATCTAAAAAAGAAATAAATGGCTTTGTTGCTTTTAATCTTTTTCAAACTCATGGTTATCCACTAGAAATGACGGAAGAAATTATATCTGAAAAAAATATTATTAAATCAGCTAATTTTATTGAAGAGTATAAACAAGAATATTGTAAACATCAAGAATTATCAAAAACAGCTAGTGTTGGAAAATTTAAAGGGGGCTTAGCTGATCAAAGTGAAGCAACCACTAAACTTCATACTACTTGTCATTTATTATTAGCTTCTTTAAAAAAAGTATTAGGTTCTCAAGTTAATCAAAGAGGATCTAATATTACAGCTGAACGTTTGCGTTTTGATTTTTCTTATCCAGATAAAATGACCGAAGAAGAAAAAAAACAAGTTGAAGATTTGGTTAATGAAGCTATTTCTAAAAAATATGATGTGCAGTGTGAAGAAATGACTTTAAATGAAGCTAAAATTTCTGGAGCAACCGGAGTATTTGAGAGTAAATATGGTGATCGGGTAAAAGTTTATTCTATCGGTGATTTTTCATCTAATCCGATAACTTTGTTTTCTAAAGAGATTTGTGGTGGTCCTCATGTTAAAAATATTGGTGATTTAGGTTATTTTAAGATACAGAAAGAAGAAAGTTCTAGTTCTGGGGTTCGAAGAATAAAAGCCGTTCTTATTCCTCTTGACAATAATATCAAATAAATATATAATTACCTTATAATATTTTAAGAATATTAATTTTTTTGTATTTTTAAAAAATTTTGATATAGATTTTTATCTCTATCAAGTTTTTTTGTGTTAATGAACAACGATGAAAATTCTATAATTGATTCCAAAGATTTTATTGAGTTAAAAGGAGAAATCTTAGAACTAATGCCCGCAGCTAATTTTAAAATAAAATTAGAGAACGGTCATGAAATCTTGGGTCATTTATCGGGCAAGATGAGAATGAATAAAATTAGACTTTTACCCGGTGATAAGGTTAAAGTTCAAATGAGTCCTTATGATTTAAGCAAAGGACGAATAACTTTTCGCCTTTAAAGTTTATTTTGTTATTTTTTATTTTGCTAATTAAACAATAGTTTAAAATTAAATTTTAACTGTTATAAAATACTTATGAAAGTTAGATCTAGTGCTAAAAAAATTTGTAAAGATTGTAAAATAGTTCGTCGCAAAGGGCGAGTTTATGTTATTTGTTCTAATCCTAAACATAAGCAAAGACAAGGTTAATTATAAATTATTTTAAATATAACATTTATGATAGTAAGAATTTCCGGAGTCACAATTCCAAATGACAAGCGAGTTGAAACCGCTTTGACTTATATTTATGGAATTGGTCCTAAATTTTCCAAGGATATTTTAGCTTTAGCTAAAATTAATCCTGATACTCGAGTTAAAGATTTGAAAGAAAGTGAAGCTAATCTTTTACGTGATATTATTGAAAAAAAATATATTACTGAAGGTGATTTACGTCGAGAAATAGCTAGTAATATAAAACGTTATAAAGAAATTGGTGCTCGAAAAGGTTTTTGTCACACTAAACATTTACCAGTTCGTGGTCAAAGAACTAAAACTAATGGTCGAACTGTTCGAGGTAATAAAAGAGTTACTATGGGTTCTGGTAAGAGTAAAGCTGGTGCTCAAAAGACATAAAATTAATTTATCAATAATAAAATATTAAAAATTAAAATATGACCGAAGAAAAAAAAGATAAAACAAATCCTGAAACAGAAATTGTTAAGGATGAAAAAAATAATTCCTTAGCTGAGGATAAAAAAGATGAAATGGCTCTAGTAGATGAAGCTGATGATTTTGATTCTAGCGATGATGATTTATTTTCTGATGATGATTTAAAAAATGAAAATAAAAATGAAATTGAAGATTTACCAGAAGAAATAAAACAAAAATTAGAAAAAAATAAACAAGCTCGTAGTAAAAAGAAATTAATAAAGAAAAAGAAGAAAAAGGAAAATATAAAAATAAAATCTGGTCATGCCTATATTAATGCTACTTATAACAATACTATTATCTCTTTAACTGATAAAAGCGGTAATGTTATTTCTTGGGCTAGCGCGGGTATGGCTGGTTTTAAAGGTGCTAAAAAAGCAACTCCGTATGCTGCTCAAATAATTACTAAAATTGCTGTTTTAAAAGCTAAAGAAGAATATGGTTTAGAGGAAGTAAAGGTTTTTGTAGCTGGAGTTGGTACTGGTAGAGAAGCCGCTATTAGAGCTTTAAATGCTAATGGTTTAGAAATTGCTAGTATTAAAGATACTACCGGTGTTCCTCATAATGGTTGTCGTCCTAAAAAACCTCGTCGAGTTTAATCAATTAATAAAATATATATATGGGAAAAACATTAGATTCAAAATGTAAGCAATGTCGCCGTATTGGAGAAAAATTATTTTTAAAAGGGGAACGTTGTTCATCTCCAAAATGTGCTATGGTTAAAAGAAATTATCCACCAGGATTCCATGGACCTAAAGGTAAAAAAAGATCTAGCGATTATGGTTTGCAATTAAATGAAAAACAAAAAACTAAAAAGATGTATGGAATAACTGAAAAGCAATTTAGATTATCTTTTGATAAAATACAAAAGAAGGGTGGAGATATCGGAAACAATTTTATAAAATATTTAGAAATGCGTTTAGATAATGTTATTTATCGTTCTGGTTTGGCTGGTTCTCGTACTCAAGCTCGACAATTAGTAAATCATGGACATTTTTCAATAAATGATCGAACTGTTAATATTCCTTCTTATCAAGTAAAAAGTGGTCAAATTATAAAGATTAAAAAAAGTTCTAAGAAGAATAGATATTTTGTTAATCTACCAGAAAAATTAAAAACTTTAGCTCCGGAACAAAAAAGTTGGTTAGGATTAGATGCTAAAGAATTATCAGTTAAAGTTTTACATGAACCACAACAACAAGATCTACCTTCAAATATTAAAACTTATATGATTATTGAGTTTTATTCAAAATAATAATTTATTATATTAAATATTTATTAATAAAAAAAACAATATGGAAAAAATAGCCTTGCCAAAAAAAATAGAATTTAAACAAAATGGCAATATTAACGAAAGCTTAGTTATTGTTGAGCCTTTGTATCCTGGCTATGGAAATACTATTGGAAATGCTTTACGTCGAGTATTATTATCTTCTTTACCGGGCTCCGCTGTTGTTGGTGTTAAAATTAAGGGAGCTAAACATGAATTTATGGCTTTACCAGGAATAAAAGAAGATGTTTTAGATATTGTTTTAAATTTAAAACAATTAAAAATAAAGATTTTAAATGATACCGAAGACGTATTAAAATTAGAATTAAATGTTCAAGGTAAAAAAGTAGTAACCGCTAAAGATATAAAAAAAGATAGTCAAATTGAAATTGTTAATCCTGATTTAGTTTTAGCTACTATTACTGATCAAGTTGGTAGTTTAGGTATGGAAATTTATGTAGCCAATGGTCGCGGTTATTCATTACCAGAAAAAAATAAAAAAGATGGAAAAGAAGTTGATTATATGGAAATTGATTCAATTTATACTCCAGTTATCGGAGTAAATTATAAAGTAGAAAATGTTCGTGTTGGTAAAATGACTAATTGGGATAAATTAGTTTTAGATATAAAAACTGATGGTACTATTTCAGTGGAAGATGCTTTCAATCAATCAGTTCAAATATTAATTGATCAATTTAATTCATTATTAACTTTAAAAAATGAAAAAAACAAAGTTGATACTGAGGAAGTTACTCCTGTCGAAGTAGAAGCAGAAGTTGAAGAAGAAGTTAAAACCAAAAAGAAATCAACTAAAACAGTTAAAGAAAAAAAATAATGAAAATATTAATTAAATAAATAATATGAGACATAAGAATAATGTAAAAACTTTAGATAGAAAAAAGGGACCACGTGAATTGATGCTTAGAAATTTAGCTTCTAGTATTATTATTTACGAAAAAGTTACAACTACTAAAGCTAAAGCTAAAGCAGTTAAACCATTATTAGAAAGGGTTATATCTGTTTCTAAGAAAGGTGATTTAACAGCTCGTCGTAGTTTATTAAAAGTTATTTTACAGCCTAAAGCTGTTAAAAAATTAATGGAAGTTTTAGGTGATCGTTATAAAGATCGTTCTGGTGGTTATTGTCGAATAACAAAAATTGGAAATCGAGTCGGGGATGGAGCAGAAATGGTTCAAATTGAATTAGTTTAATTAGTATTAAATAAATATATATGAAAAATATAGAAAGAAAAATGCATAAAATTGACGCTACGGATCAAACTATTGGTCGTTTAGCTACTAATATTGCTAATATTTTAAGAGGAAAAAACAAACCTGAGTTTGAACCACATTTAGATTTAGGTGATATGGTTGAAGTTTCAAATATTAGTAGAGTTAAATTTACTGGAAAAAAATTAGATCAAAAAAAATATTATCATTTTACCGGATACATCGGAAGTCTAAAAGAAAAGAAAATGGGAGATGTTTATAAATCTGATCCAGCCGAGGTATTACGTCGAGCGGTTAAGGAGATGTTAGCTCCAACTAGAATGCGTAATGATTTAATGAAAAGATTAATTATTAGATAATAATTAAATAATTTAAATTGTCTTAATTATTTAATTAATTAAAATAAAAATGAGCGATACTAAAAAAACTATTAAAAAAACAACTACAAAAAAGGAAGTTGTCAAAGAAGCTCCAGCTACAGAAAAAAAAGAAAGCAAAAAGATTTCGGCTAATGCTAAATTTATTAAAGCTATTGGTCGTCGAAAAACAGCTGTAGCTCAAATTAGAATGTTTGAAAAAGGTGATGGTGAAATTTTAGTTAATAATGTTCCAGCAGAAAATTATTTTAAAAAAGAAGAAAATCTTAATATTATTTTACAACCATTAAAAGTTGTTTCTAAATTAAAAGACTTTAATTTTACAATTATAGTTAAGGGTGGTGGAGTTTTAGGTCAATTAGAAGCTGTTAGACATGGAATTGCTCGAGCTTTAGTAAAATATGATCCTGAGTTTAAAACTATTTTAAAAACTAGTGGTTATATAACTCGAGATCCTCGTCAAAAAGAAAGAAAGAAACCGGGTTTAAAGAAAGCTCGAAAATCTCCACAATGGTCCAAACGTTAATCTCTATATATACTTCAATAAAGCGCTACGGCGCTTTATTGTTAATTTGGGTTTTAATATATGAAACTTTCAATTGCTTTCATAACTTATAATAATAATAGTTTAAAATATCTACCATTTTTTTTACCTAGTTTATTTTCAACTATTAATCAAGCTAAAAGTAATTTAGTTGATTTGGATATAGATATTTTAATAGTTGATAATAGTGATACTTCTTTTACTGGTAATTTTGATTTTTTATCTAATGCTTTTAGTGATAAAAAATATGATTACAAAATTTGGCGATCATCGTCTAATTTAGGTTTTGCTAAGGCTTATAACTTAATGCTTAATTGGTCATTACAAAATAAGTCGGATTTATTTTTAGTTATTAATCCTGATGTTGTCTTTGATGATTTGTTTTTAGAAAAATTAATTATGGCCCATAAATTAGATAATAATATCGCCGTATGGGTTCCTAAAATATTATATTGGAATTTTAATCTTAATAAAAAAACTGATATTATTGATAGCTATGGTCTTGGTCTAAATAAGTTTCATCATTTTTTTGATTTAGGCCAAGGCAAAAAACAATTACAATACTTAGTTGAAAATAATAGAGAAGTATTTGGTTTTACTGGAGCCGGAGCTTTATTTAATTTATCTCAAATACTTATATCAGCTAATTTAGTAGGTGATTATTTAGAATTTTTTGATGAATTAATGTTTATGTATAAAGAAGATATTGATTTATCATATCGTTTACAATTAGCTGGAAAGAAGATTATTTTTTTACCTGAAGCAATTATGTATCATGATCGGACTTTAAGTAAAAAAAATATTTTTAAAAAAATTTTTGATAAAGAAAAGAAAATATCTAATAGTCGATCTTTTTTAAATCAACTTATTATCTTATATAAAATTAAAAAGATACCTTTTTCTTTTGTAGTTCGATTTAGTACTAAATTTAGGTTGATTTTTTTGTATATTTATGGTTTTCTTTTTGAAAAACAATCATTAAATAATTTTAAAAAAATACGTTCTCAAATTAAAGAAAATAATACTAATTTATCGATAAATAGGGAAATAATTACTAAAATAGAAACTTTTATGAAAGGTCTTGACTTATAAATTAAAATATGTTTATATGTACATATTAAGTTTAATATAATTTATATATGGAAAATTTATTGCCAAAATTATTAAAAGAGAAAAAAGAACAAGAATTAGCTAATTTAAATGCTGTTAAGATAGTTAATTCTTTATTTAATGAATTACAAGATCGAGAAAAAGACGTTTTAGCTCGTCGTTTTGCTTTGCATAGTGTTGATTCTCAAACCCTAGAAGAAATCGGTAAATTACATAATTTAACCAGAGAAAGAATTAGACAAATCGAAAAAGCTTCTTTAAGAAAAATTAAAAAAATTGATGATATTAATAGTCGTCTTGATACAGTTAGAAAAGTGGTGTCGGAGCTTTTAAAAGAACATGGGGGAGTAATGGAAAAGAATTTTTTATTAGATATTTTAACTGTTCTATATTTTAAAGCTGATAGTCAAGGTTCTAATTTTGATAAAAATATTTATAAAAATTATTTAGATTTTATTCTAACTGAATTATTAGATGATTTTGTAGAAAAAGTTGATAAGTCTGATAAATTTAATTCTTTCTTTAAATTGAAAGATCAAGCCATTGATTATCTTGAAGACTTAGTTGATGAATTAAGGGATAAGGTTAGAGAATTAAAAAAGACTTTTTCTTTTGATGAATTAGTTGATATGGCTAAAAATTTAAAATCTTTTTCTGAGTATAAAAATAAAGTAATTAAAACTAATGATAATTTAAATTTAAAAGAAATTTTTAAAGATGAATCTTTCCCAGAATGGGCTGATGTTATTGATCGTAATAAACAATTTTATTCTTTTATGCAAGCTTCTAAAGATTTAAATCCTAATAAATTTGGTTTATGGGGAAATAGTGATTCTTCGGAAATAAAGCCTAAAAGAATTGCTGACAAAATATTTTTAGTTTTAAAAGAGGAAAAGAAACCTTTACATTTTTCTGAAATTGCTGAAAAAATAAATAAAATTGGTTTTGATAAAAAGAGTATTAGTAAGGGATCAGTTCATAATGAGTTAATTTTAGATGATCGTTATGTCTTAGTTGACCGAGGAGTTTATGGTTTAAAAGAATGGCAAAAATAATCTTATTTTTATATAAAAAAAGGCACCTAATAAATAGGTGTCTTTTTTTTATTATTTAAAGAATAATAGTCTAGAATTACTTTGATTTTAATAAAAAATTATGTTAAAATATAGAAAGTTAATTCTTGTTATTTTTTTATGGATATTGTTATTAATTTTGCCCCTATTCAAAATTTTTTTAATTTAGCTCCCGATATGATGTTGTGGCGTTTTTTAGCTACTTTTGGTTGGGTTATTTTAGGTATTATGTTTTTAGCTGGGGTTAAAGTTATTTGGTTAAAACATATTAGAGCTAAATGGAGTAAAAATATAAAATTTACTTTTTTAGCTATAGATGTTCCTCGAGGTAATATTCAATCACCTAAAGCGATTGAGAATTTTTTTGCCTATATTGCTGGAGCCCATGGTACCCAAAATTTTTTTGATAAATGGTTTAGTGGTGAATATCAATTATCTTTTAGTTTTGAAATAGCAAGTTTAGATGGTTATACTCAATTTATAATAAGAACTCCAACCCAATTTGTAAATTTAGTAGAATCAGCTATTTATTCACAATACCCTGATGCTGAAATTATGGAAGTTGATGATTATTGTGAAGATTTTCCTAAAAAATTTCCTGATGAAGAATATGATATTTGGGGTTCAGAATTTATACCCTCAGCTCATTATATGTATCCTATTAGAACTTATGAAGAATTTGAACATCGTTTAGGGCCAGATGAAACTGTTTTTAGGGATCCGATGGCGGAATTAATGGAATTATGTAGTAGTTTAAAACGAGGAGAAAATTTATTGTATCAGATAATTGTTATTCCAACTGGTTTTGATTGGGTAGATGATGGTAAAGGTGAAATTGATAAAATATTAGGTAAAAAACCAGAATCAACCCTAGCTAATAAAATAATAGATACAATTGTTGAAGGTATTACTTTTTTAAGTGAGCAGATTTATAGTATTTGGGGTGATATTGAAGATAGTAAAAAAGATGAATTTAAAAAGTTATCGATGATGGAACTTACTCCTAAACAAAAAAAACGAATCGAGGGAATCGAAAACAAATCATCAAAACTAGGTTTTTTGTGTAAAATTAGGGTAGTATACTTATCAAAAAAAGAAGTTATGAATAAATCTAAAGTTCCGAGTGGTTTTGTTGGTTATATTAAACAATTTTCGGCTTTAGATTTAAATAGTTTTAAACCTGATGCTCGGGTTATGACTAAGGCTATTTATTTTAATAAAGACAGGGAATTATTAAGAAAGAAAAATAATATTATTACTAATTATATTAATCGTGATGATTTTGCTGGCTCTTCTCCTTTTTTATTAAATGTTGAAGAATTGGCTACCTTGTGGCATTTTCCAATTGAAGCTATGGCTAATGCTCCGTTAATTCAAAAGACCGCTGCCAAGAGATATAAACCGCCGGCCAATTTAGCTGTTGATGATGTTACTACTGGACCGGAAGCATTAAAAGAGGAATTTTTAAAAGAAATTGCTGTTGAAAAAAAACAAATAAATAAAAATAATTCTGACCAAAATATTTCTAACTCTCAACACCACTCAGTTAAAAAAACTCCTCCTTCTAATTTACCTTTTGGTTAAAAAATACATGGATACTAATAAAAAAAGAAGAATAGGTATTGATGCTCGTTTTTATGGTCCCGTTGGTAAGGGTTTAGGTCGTTATATTCAAGAAATAGTAGACAATGTTATTAAACTAGATGATTATAATGAGTATATTATTTTTTTAAGAAAAAATAATTTTGACGAGCTTATTATTGAAAATCAAACTAATGTTAAGAAAGTATTGGCTGATGTTCAGTGGTATACTTTAAAAGAACAATTAGTTATGCCTTTTTTTATTTGGCGGGAAAAATTAGATTTAATTCATTTTCCGCATTTTAATGTACCATTTTTTGTACCAACTAAATTTATTGTTACGGTGCATGATTTAATTTTAACTAAGTTTAAAACAATTCGAGCTACAACTCTACATCCTTTTATTTATAAACTTAAAAATATCGCTTATAGAATTATAATAAATCGGGCCTTAAAAAAATCACAAAAAGTTTTAACTGTGTCAGAGTTTACTAAAAATGATATTGTTGAACAATTTAAAATTAATCCACAAAAAATTGAAGTTATTTATGAGGGAGTAGCTAATTTAGCCAAGGGTCGGGATTCTTTATTTGTGGCTAAATTAGATAATAATGAAGTATTAAAAGATTATAATATTGATCATCCTTTTTTATTATATGTTGGTAATGCTTATCCTCATAAAAATTTAGAATTTTTAATTTCAAGCTTTAAAGATATTTATAAAGAAAATAATGATTTACGTTTAGTGCTAGTAGGGAAAGAAGATTATTTTTATAAAAATTTAAAAAAATTTGCTAATGATTATTTTGTTGATTGTTCGGAAAATCCAATAATTTTTTCAGGTTATGTTCCAGATGATAAACTAGAAATTTTTTATAAAAAAGCTTTGGTTTATGTTTTTCCATCTTTATATGAAGGTTTTGGTTTACCACCACTTGAAGCTATGGCTAAGGGTTGTCCAGTATTAAGTTCTAATATTAGTAGTATGCCAGAAATATTAGGGGAAGCAGCTTGTTATTTTGATCCTCAAAACAAAGCTGATTTTCTTGATAAATTAAAATTAATTTTAAATGATAATAAATTACGAGAGAAATTAATAATAGCCGGAGAATCTCATCATAAAAAATTTAGTTGGTGGGATTGCGCTTTTAAAACTTGGCAGATTTATTTACGCTAAAGCATATTTTATGAAAACAAAAAAACATAAAATAAAAATTTCATCGGATTTTTCTCAATCTGGTTTTGTAATTGATTTAAGATCAAAATCAAAAAAAACTTCTAGTGAAATAAAAGATAGTAGTTTTAAACCTAAACCAATTACACCTAATAAAATTGATAATGATTTTAATTATATTAGTAAGCTTGATAAATCCCAGAATCAAGTTTTAAAAAAGATTGATAATTTTAAAAAAGATATAAACAATAATAAAAAATCATCGTTTTTTATTAATTGGTCTAGTTTTAAAAAAACTTTTTTCTTTCCAGTTTTTTTGTTTATATTTAAAGTATTAAGAGCTATTATTTTCTTCTTTGTTGATTGGGCTATAGATATATTTAATTTTTTAAAGAAATTAGTAATTTTTAAATATCCAATTATATTTTTTAAAAAAATATATAAATTTTTAATTAATTATATTACTAAATTAAAAATAAAAACTAGGTTAAAAAGAAAAAAGAAACAAATATCTTTACCACTAATTAAGGAAACTCCTACTTTTAAAACTTCTATACTTGAAACAAATATCAAAACTAAAACAAATAAAAAAACTTATTCAATTATTTATTTTGTTTTATTTTTATTTTTATTAATAATTCCATTTAAACTTTTTTCTTATTATCGTTTAGTAGCTGATCAAAAAACAATTGATAATTTAAAACAATATTCCACACTTGGTTTAGATAATTTTATTTCGGCTTCAGGTGAAATATTAAATTTAAATTTAAGTTTAGCCCAAAATGATTTTTTTCAAGCTGGTCAAAATTTTTTAATGGTTGATAAAAAATTAGGTGAAATTGATGAATTTTTATTATTTTTATCATCTTTTTCTAAAGACAAAGAAATTAAATTAGCGTCTGAATCTAAAAATATTGCTAAAATTGGAATTTATTTAGCTTCAGCCGGTGATAATTTTAGTTTAGCCATTAATAGTTTAATAGCGGTTTTTTCTGAAAATGAAACTGAAAAAAATTTCTCTGATTTTTATTATTATACTAAAAAAACTGAAGCTGATTTTAAAAAAGCTAATAAATATTTAAAAAAGATAGATGAAGATGTTATTCCTGAGGAATATCGTGATCAATTTAAAGATATAAAGGAACAAGCTGATGTTTTAGAAAAAAGTTTAAATGGTTTTCTAGAAGTAGCTCCCGTTTTAAAAGATTTTTTAGGAATTGATCATGATCGACGTTATTTAGTTGTTTTTCAAAATAATACTGAACTTCGAGCTACCGGTGGTTTTATAGGTAGTTATGCTTTAATTGATTTAAAAAAGGGTCAAATTAAAAATATTGAAATACCAGCTGGTGGTTCCTATGATACTGAAGGTGGTATGAAAATTTCAGTGGAATCGCCTAAACCTCTTCATTTAGTAAAATCTAAATGGTATTTTTGGGATGCTAATTGGTGGCCTGATTGGAAATTATCAGCTCAAAATTTAATGTGGTTTTATGAAAAAAGTGGTGGGCCTAGTGTCGATGGTGTTATTAGTTTAACCCCAGATGTTTTAGCTGATATTTTAGAAATAATTGGTCCAATCGATTTAACTGAAAAATATGGAGTAGTGATTGATTCTAATAATTTTGTTGATATTCTTCAAGAAATAGTAGAGGTTATTGGTCAACCCGAAGTTTATCAGAATAAAAATTTACAAACTGATATTTTAAATAGGGTAGCCAGTTCTAGTAAAGAATTAAGTTCAACTACAGAAGAAGTGGTCTCTGATGGATTAAAAAGAAATGAACCTAAAAAAATTATTGGAGATTTAATGACTATTATTTTAGAGAAAACCTCTAGTAATTTAAATAAAGATTTCTTAATAAAATTATCTCAAGTAATTGAAAAAAATTTAAATCAAAAAAATATTTTATTATATTTTACTGATCCTAATATTCAGTTAGAAGTTGAAAATCGTTTATGGGCTGGAAGAATGAAAGAAACTTCTTTTGATTATTTAGCAGTAATTAATTCTAATGTCGCTGGAGGTAAGACCGATAAGTTTATAAAAAACGATATGACTTTAAATGTTGAAATTGAAGATGATGGTTCTATTGTTAATACTTTAACTATAAAAAGAGAACATTTAGGTAATAAAGAAAATTTATTTTCTGGTATTAGAAATAATGATTGGATGAGAATTTATACACCTTTAGGTAGTACTTTAATAAGCGCCACTGGTTTTTCTTCGATGGATGAAAGTTCTTTTAAACCGACCGAAGATTTTTATGAACAAAATAGTTTTTTAGCTAATAGTGAAAATAAGGCTGAAATTGATTTATTAAGTAATACTAAAATTTATCAAGAATCTTCAAAAACTGTTTTTGCTAATTGGTCCATACTTGATCCTGGTCAATCAGAAATAATTGAAATTAAATATAAGTTACCTTATAACTTTAAAACTTTATTTATTGACAATGAACCAAAATCTATTTGGAATTTTTGGAAATTATTTGATTCTGATGAAATTATAAAAAACTATTCTTTATTATGGCAAAAACAGGCCGGTGATAATAATTCCACTTTTAATTTTAATTTAATTAATAATTTAAATTTATCAACTTTATGGACTTATCCTAAAAACATTAGTCAAAATGATAAAATAATAAATTTTTCTGGTAATTTAATTACCGATAAATATTTAGCTATAATTTTTAAATAAATAATAATTAATTATATTAATATGTTAAAAAATAAAGGTAAAATTTTTAATAAAAAAGAAGAAAATAATTTATTTTTTATTAAACATAAAATTGATAATGATAGTTCTTTAGAGGAATTTGATGATGATTCTGAAACTGATTTTTTTGAAAAACCTATTATGTCTTCAAAACATGATAATGAAAAAAAATCTAAATTGAATGACAGTGAAATTGAAAGTCATTTAAGAGAAATATATAGTGATGATAATGGAGAATCTTTAACTGATTTTAAAACTATAAAAATAAAGAAAAAAAGAAGTTTGGGTTTAAAATTATTTTATTTATTTATAACTCTATTAATTGTAGCGGGAGTAGTTTTGGCTGTTTTTAAATATATAAAAAATAATCAAGATATCGCCTCAGTTTTGAAAATAAATATAAGCGCTCCGGAAAAGGTAATTTTAGGTGAAGATTTTATGTATGAAATTGAATATAAAAATACTAGTAATTATAATTTAAATGATGTTATTTTAGAAATTAATTATCCAGATAATTTTATTTTAGCTGAAATTTATTCGATTGATCAAACAGATGATAACAAGACTTGGAAAATAGATAATTTAGGAGCTAATTTAGGTGGTATTATAAAGATAAGAGGAAAAATAATAAACAAGGAAGGTTCTAATAATTTATTAACAGTTAAGGCTACTTATGGCATTAATGGTTTATCTTCTAGTTTTTCTAAGGATAGTCTTAATTCTGTAGTAATGGGATCCTTGCCATTTCAAGTTAAAGAAGATTATTATACTACAGTTTTAGTTGATGAGGAATATCCTTTAAATCTTACCATTAAAGATTTTCCAGTAGAAAAAATAAATAAGTTTATTATTTCTTTTTCTGGTCCAGAAGAAATTTTTTCAGTCGAAGATATTACTAATAAAAAAACTGGAACTAGTACGGAAACAATAACTAAAGTAAGTAAAATTGATAATTTTAATTTTCTAGTTGAAACTTCTTCGGCTAGTGAAATGTCTTTAGCTTTTAAATATAAAATAAAGGAAAGAAAAAATGATCAAGAAAATATTTCTTGGACTTTAAAATATATTGATGATAATGGTAAAGAATTTGTTTTTTTAGAGAAGCAGGTGGCTTTAATAATTATAAAAAGTGATTTAAATTTAAATATTTCCGTTAATGATTCTTCAACTGATACTCCAATTAATTTTGGTGATACTTTAAATTATGTTATTTCTTATAGTAATAAAGGTGATAAAGATATGGAAGATTTAGTTATTATGGCGGTATTAAAAAGTGATTTTTTAGATTGGAATAGTTTAAAGGACTCTAAAGATGGAAGTATTAGTCGTAAAACAATTTCCTGGACTGCTTCGGAAATTCCAGAATTAAAAAAATTAGAACCAGGGGATAGCGGTGAGATTAAATTTTCTATTAATACTGTACCTAATTATAATGATATTAAATTTGGCCAAGATTTAAATGTTACTAGTTATGCTCAATTTAGTATTGGTAATATTGAAGATTTTTCTGACGAAGAAGATCATTTAAATGATAATTCTAGTAATACCATAGTAAATAAATTAAATAGTGATTTAAGTATAAAAGAAGAAGTCTTATACTTTGATGATAATAATATCCCAGTTGGTTCAGGACCTTTACCACCGGTAGTTGGTGAAAGAACATCATTTAAATATTATTGGACTTTAAAAAATTCATTACACGAAATTAAAGATTTAAAAATTGAATTAGCTTTACCCCAATATGTTATTTGGGATAATAATTTTAATATTAGTGCTGGTAATTTAGAATATGATCAATCTAATAATAAAGTTATTTTTTCTATTAGTCGTTGGCCGGTGGGAGTTGAAACAGTTGATGTTAATTTCAGTGTTAGTGTTATTCCAACTGATAGTCAGTATAATAAAATTATAATTTTATCATCTGGTTCATCTCTTTCAGCTATTGACGCTGAAACCAATACTACTATAAGTAAAACAACTAGTGTTAAAACTAGTAAATTAGAAGATGATATTATTGCTAGCTATAATAATGATGGTCGAGTTAAATAAATTATTTTATGAATAAAAATAAAAAAATTAGTACTTCCCATGGTGTTCTGAAATATCCTATTTTTATGCCCGATGCTACTAGAGGAGTTATAAAAATGTGCGATAGAAAAGATTTAATAGCTAGTGGGGTATCAGCTTTAGTAGTTAATACTTTTCATTTATATTTACAACCTGGAATTAAAGTTATAAAAAAAGCTGGGGGACTACATAAGTTTATGAATTGGGATAAACCATTATTATCTGATAGTGGTGGTTTTCAAATTTTTTCTTTAATTCATAAAAATAGTCAGATGGGTAAAATTAGTGATCAGGGTGCAATTTTTAAATCACCACTAGATGGATCTAAACATGAGATAACTCCAGAAAAATCAATTCAAATTCAATTTGATTTAGGAACTGATTTTATGGTATGCCTTGATGATTGTACACCTTATGGTTTTGATGAAAAGAAAATTGCTTTATCAGTTGATCGCACTATTTCTTGGGCTAAAAGATGTTATCAAGAATATATAAGACAAATAAAGAAAAGAAAATTAAATGAAACTAATCGTCCGAAATTAATTGCTGTAATTCAAGGGGGATTAAGTTTAAAACTTAGAAAAAAATGTTTAGATGCTTTAATGGAAATAAGTGGAAGTAAATTTTTAAACGAAAGTATTGAATTTGCTGGTTATGGTTTTGGGGCTCGACCAGTTGATGAAAAGGGGAATTTCTTGTTTGACATTTTGGATTTTACTGCTAAAATCATTCCAGATGACAAAATTAAGTTTGCTTTAGGTATTGGTACACCTAATGATATCTATCGTTGTTATAAAATGGGCTGGAATATGTTTGATTGCGTTATACCAACCCGAGAAGGTCGTCATGGTAAATTATACCAATTTAATGATAAAAGCTTAAAATCAGGCAATTTTTACCAAGAAATAAGCCTCAAAAAGTCGTCTTTAGCCAGTGATTTTAAATTAATTAATAAAAAATCAAATCTAAAGGAATTAAATAGTAATTCTTTAGCTTATTTACATCATTTGTTTAAAATTAATGAATCTTTAGGTCAAAAATGGGCTAGTTTAAACAATTTAGAGTTTTATAATCAATTAATGAAAAAAATATCAAATAATTAATATGAAAATATTATTATATAATACTTTAACTAAAAAGAAAGAAGAATTTAAACCACTTCAACCTGGTCATCTTTCTTTTTATTATTGTGGACCAACCGTTTATTCAACTCAACATATCGGAAATTTACGAGGTTCTTTTTGTGCTGATATTATACATCGTACTTTTAAATATTTAAATTATGATGTTTCTATGGCGAGAAATTATACTGATGTTGGTCATTTAACTTCTGATGCTGATATCGGGGAGGATAAAATAGAAAAAACAGCTAAAAAAGAAAATATTAAGCCAGAAGAGGTGGTTAATAAATTTATTAATATTTATGAGCAAGATACAAAAAAATTAAATATTTTAGAACCAAAATTTAAACCACGAGCTACCGAAAATATTTCTGAGATGATTGATATGGTTCAATTATTAATTGCTAAATCTTATGCTTATGTTACTGACTTAGCTGTTTATTTTGAAGTTGATAAATTTAAAAACTATAATCAATTATCAGGTCGTAAACCAGAAAAGAATAAAATTGGAGCTGGTCGAGCGGCAATTGATGATCCTAAGAAAAAAAATCCACAAGATTTTGCTGTTTGGTTTTTTAGAGCCGGTGTTCATAAAAATGCTTTACAATTTTGGCCATCACCTTTTGTTTCACCTTTAGTTGAAAATGGTAATGGTTTTCCAGGTTGGCATATTGAATGTTCGGCGATGATTAGAAAATTATTAGGAGAAACTATTGATATTCATATGGGTGGAATTGAACATGTAAGTATTCATCATAGTAACGAAATTGCTCAAAGTGAAGCTGTGAGCGGTGTTAAATTAGCTAATTATTGGTTACATAATGAACATCTTTTAATTGATAATGGTAAAATGTCTAAATCTCAAGGAACTTCTTTTGCTTTAGAAGATATTATTAATAAAAATTTTTCTCCAATGGCCTTACGTTATTTCTATTTACAAGCTCATTATCGTTCTAAACAGAATTTTACTTTTGAAGCTTTAAAAGCAGCGCAAAAAGGCTTAACTGGTATTTATAATAAAATAGAAAAATTAGGAGTTGAAGTTGGGGAAATTGATTCTGTTTTTAAAGATAAATTTTTAGAAGCATTATTAGATGATTTTAATACTCCTAAATCATTATCTTTAATTTCCGATATATTAAAATCAAATTTATCTAACGAAGATAAGTTAGCTACTCTTTTAGATTTTGATAATGTTTGGGCTTTAAATTTTTCTTCATTGTTAGATAATAAAGATAATAAAAAGATAGATAATAATTATCCAGATGATATCATTAAATTATTGGAGGATCGATCCATAGCTCGTCAAAATAAAGATTTTGCTAAAGCCGATGAAGTCCGAATAAAATTAGAACAACGTGGATATAAAGTAAAGGATTTGCCGGATGGTCGCAGTGTTATTGAATAAAAAATATGAATAATTTTTGGTTAGATTTACAAAAGAATAAAAAAGGTAAAAGTATTTTAGCCTTAGCTCCCTTGGCCGGATATACAGATTCGGCTTTTCGTTTAATATGCAAAGAATTCGGAGCCGATGTCGTCTATAGTGAAATGGCTTCAGTTTCAGCTTTATATTATAATTCCGATAAAACTTTAGAATTATTAAAATTTTTTAAAAAAGAACGACCTTATGTCGTTCAACTTTTTGGTTCAAATAAAGATCATTTTATAAAAGCGATAAAAATAATAGAACAAAAAATAAAACCGGATGGTTTTGATATTAATTTCGGTTGTCCGGTTAAAAAAGTTTTAAAACAGGGAGCTGGAGCCAAATTAATGAGTGATTTAAATTTAAGTCGAGAAATTATCTCGGTCGTACTTAAAACCACTAAACTGCCGGTTTCTATAAAAGTTCGGACGGAAGCTTTTGGCGTAAACTTAGTTGATTTTTTAAAAAATATTTCTGATTTACCGGTATCGGCCATAATGATTCACGGTCGAACTTTAAATCAATTATTTTCCGGTCCGATTGATTTGGCGATTATTAAAAAAAGTAAAAAATATTTTTCCGGAGTGATTTTGGCCAATGGCGGTATAACTAATTGGAATGAAATTGATAGAATTATAAAAAAAACCGGAGTTGATGGAGTCGGAATCGGTCGAGGAGCTTTGAGTCAGCCTTGGATTTTTTCCGATAAATATCAAAATTTATCCAAAGAGGACCGAAAAAAAATGGCTATCAAAATAGCTTTAAAACATTTAAAATTAATGGAGAAAAATAAAGGTCAAATTGGTTTAGGGGAATTTAAAGGACATTTGGCTTGGTATTTAAAAGATTTCTCTGGAGCTTCAAATATCAGATCAAAAGTAATGACGGCCGGCAGTTATTTACAGATTAGCAAGATATTAAAATTATTTCTCAATAAAAAATAATTATATTTTTTAAAAAGTTTATATTATGTTATACTTTTATAGTAATATAATTTTATGATTTTAATTATTAATACTTCCGATAATAATCAAATTGAACTAATTCTGGAAAAAGACGGGCTGGTTTTTAAAAGAAAAAAATTTTTAGCTCGTCGTCAACAAGCTGAAAAACTTTTACCGGCGATTGATAAATTATTGAAATTGGCCAATTGTAGTTTAAAATCAATAAATAAAATAAAAGTGGTTCATCAAGGAGATAGTTTTACTTCGCTTCGAATTGGAATTTTAACGGCTAATGCTTTAGCTTATGCTTTGGGTATTAAAATTGAAACCGTTAATTTTACTAAAAAAAATATAAAATCATTAGGTGATTTTGATATCGTAATTCCGGCCTATAATCATAATCCGGATATTAAAATAAAAAACAATGAAGTGGTTTAAATTTTTTACAAAAATATTTTTAGTGGTGTTAGCGTTTTTTTCTTTTTTATCTGTTACTAAAAAAGTTGAAGCAGCATCGGTCGCCGATCAAGTAGCCGGTAAAATATTAATTCAGGTTGAAGCGCAAGGTCAAGCCTATTATGTTAACCCTTTGGATTTAAAAAAATATTATTTAGGTCGACCGGCTGACGCTTTTTCTGTAATGCGATCTTTCGGTTTGGGTGTTAAAAGTAACGATTTAAATACTTTTTTAAAAAACGGAGCTCGATCTAATTTGTCGGGAAGAATTTTGCTTCAAGTTGAAGCTCAGGGTCAAGCTTATTATGTTAATCCCGATAATTTAAAACTTTATTATTTGGGCCGGCCGATTGACGCTTTTAATGTGATGCGAGAATTAGGTTTGGGAATTACCGATTCTAATTTAAATCAAATAAGTACCGGAGTAATAGGTTCCGGTGCGATAAGTTCTGATACAAGCACGGAAACGGTTAGTAATTATGGAGAAAAAATTGTTAAATTTACTTGGAAGTATAACAACAAAGAGTATTTTTTAAATCAAACTTTTTATGATTCTTTATATAACAACTACAAAAATTCTCCTAAGTATTACAGTTATTCTTCCGATAATCCGCCGGCTGACTTGAGAGATAGTTATTATAGTGTTTTTTTGGTAACTAAGACCGGTGATACGGCTATAAGCGATTTAATAAGCAATTTAAAAAAAATAGCCCAGACCGAAGGTTTTTCCGATGATGAATTCTTGGAATTTACTATGGCTTTAGTTCAATATATACCTTATGATTTTTCAAAAAATGAAACTAGTTTACAAAATTTTCCTTATGAAACTTTGTATAAAAATTCGGGAATTTGTTCCGATAAATCGTTTTTGGCTTTATCAATTCTTAGGTATTTAGGTTATGGCGGAGCAATTTTTGATTATCCCGATATTAAGCATTCGGCCGTAGCGGTGGCTTGTTCCGGTGAGTCTTCTTATAATTCCGGTTATTGTTTTATAGAAACTACCAATTATTTTCCTATTGGAATTTTTCCGAGTGATTTATCTTCCGGTCAAGCTACCAGTACCATTGATTGGAATAATATTTTTGAACAATCTTCGTGGGGCGAAGTGAAGATTTATCAAAAAACTTCCGGTAGATATTATTTTGGTATGGCTGAAAATGTCAGTAGTGTTAATCAAATGAAATCACTTCAAGCAATTATTAATCAACAAAAAAGTCAATTAGATACAATCCTTGATAATTTAAATTCTTTAAGTGCGGAATTAAATGAATTAAAATCATCGTTAGAATATTATGTTAAACAAGGCGATGTTGTTAATTACAATGCTAATTTAAGTGAATATAATACAAAAGTGGCTGAATATAATTTAATATTATCCGATTATTATTCCAAGGTTGATGTTTATAATAATAATATTTCGTCTTTTAATAAAATGGTCAATAATTTTTGGCAAACTTAATTATTATAATATGGTCTATAAATTAAAAAAAACTAAATTAGCCTTTACTTTAGTGGAACTTTTAGTGGTTGTTTTTATTATTGGATTATTAACTTCGGTTACAGTTTATTCCGTTCAAAATTCTAAAGCTAAATCGCGGGATGTTAAAAGAGTAAATGATATTTCTCAAATTCAAATGGCCTTAGAGAAGTATTATAATAAAAATCAAAACTATCCGGCGGTACTTAGTGATTTAAGTTCGTCAACCGATATTTATTTGGC
>Ga0116171_10000109_pt1 | contig 82177 bp, 52 predicted proteins | sample AD_JPNHW2_MetaG_FD_89798 | JGI IMG/M metagenome (GOLD analysis project Ga0116171, IMG submission 89798) | Active sludge microbial communities of municipal wastewater-treating anaerobic digesters from Japan - AD_JPNHW2_MetaG | ecosystem: Engineered > Bioreactor > Anaerobic > Digestate | place...
TATGGAATCAACGCCCTCCTCTCCGATTCCGATCGAAGGTTGACTGTTTCTCCAATGATAAACCGTTCCGGTTACAGTTCCCGAAAACACGACGGCAGTTGTCGGATACCCGTGACAGACTGCCTGATTTTCTTCAGGGTCCACATCAGGCGTCGGATTAACCGTCACCGTATAGGTTCTCGTTGACCCCGGACATCCGTTGGCCACCGTAGTGATCGTCACAATGCCTTTAACCGGCGCCGTCGTGGTGTTGCTCGCGGTAAAGGGCAGGATATCGCCTGTACCGCTTCCCGCCAGCCCGATCAATGGATTGTCGTTGGACCATTCAAAGGTGGTTCCGGTAACCGGCCCGCTTACCGGTGTGGCAGGTACCTCCGCATTAGGACAATGTACCTGGTCGCTGATCGGAGTTACCGACGGAGAAGGTTTCACGGTTATGGTAAATGTCATTGGAGTTCCGCTGCAACTGACGCCTCCGTTCGAATAAACCGGCGTCACCGTGATTACAGCCGAAACCGTCACCGTGCCGGTATTTACGGCGGCGAAAGAGGGTATGGAATCAACACCCTCCGGGTCCAGCCCGATCGAAGGTCGACTATTTCTCCATTGATAAACCGTTCCGGTTACAGTTCCTGAAAATACGACGGCATCAGTCATAGAACCATTACAGACCACCTGACTTACTTCAGGGTCTACTTCAGGTTTCGGATTCACCGTTATCGTGAAAGTCCTCGTTGATCCCGTGCAACCGTTTGCCACCGGCTCGATTGTAACGGTGCCCATGACCGGAAGGGTGGTCGTGTTACTTGCCGTAAAAGCCGAAATATTTCCGGTTCCGCTTTCCGGCAGTCCGATCGAAGGGTAGGAATTCCACCAGTAAAAGGTAGTACCCGGCACCGGACCTGTTACGGGAATAAACGGCGCCTGGTAAGCATGACAATAGGTCCGATTGCTGATTGCATCCACAGAGGGGGATTGAATGACTTTTACATTTTTCGTCGCGGCATTTAATCCTTGACAACCACTTGAGGGGTCCGTATAGTTGACCGATACGGTAGTGTTACCGGCCTGTGTGAACCTTACGGTTACGGTACTGGTTCCGCCTCCCGACAGGATGGTGGCTCCTGCCCCGGGAGTCCAGGTGTACAGCGATTTTCCCGGATATGTCCAGTAGGTATAGGTACCATTCGAGCATACCGTATCGGCGCCGAAAACAACGGGAACCGGTGATTCGCTTACCAACACGGATTTCACGCCGGGAGAGAGGGCCCAGCAATTGGTTCCCGGTTCCGTATAAGTGACCGTGATGGTATGTGTTCCGATGGCAAACCAGTTCACTAAAATGGAATTGGTGCCGGTTCCCGAAACGATGGTGCCTCCCGATGACACCGACCAGATGTAGTTGTTTTTTGAAGCCGCTGTCGCGTATGCTACGGTCGTTCCAGTACATGCGGTTCCGGGGCCCGATGTGACGGCCGGCGCCGCTGCCTGATTTACGGTGATGACCTTGGAAGCTGCCGGAGAAGCCTGACAACCCGATGCATTGGTATAGTTGGCCGTGATCGTAAAGGTGCCCGCAACCGGCCAGTCAACAGTGATCGCGTTGACTACCGGCCCTGTGGTAAACGGGGTGGAAGGTGTGATGCTCCAGGTATAACCGGTCATTCCCGGTTCCGTGAAATAAACAATGCCGGTGGTACCCTGACAGATCGGCTCCGTACCATTGATCATCGGCGAAGGTCTTGCATTCACCGTTACCGTTTTCGATGCGGTACCGACGACGCTCCCGCCCGTGGCAACCACGCTGAGAATCACCGTTTGCGTAGTACCGCCCCAGTTTACGGTGATCACGCTGGTACCCTGCCCCGTGGCGATGGTTCCACCCGATGAGATGGTCCAGGTATAGGTGGATGTTCCGGGAGTTGCGGTATAGACCACGCCTGTTTCATTGGTGCATACGTTGTTTGGGCCTGTTATGGAAATTTGTGCGGTTGCACTGAATCCAACCAGGATTAGAAAAGTAAAAGTCAGCACTGCACCTGAAATGAATCTGGGATTCAATCGCCGGGTATATGTTTTCATATAGAAGATTTTTCGACAGTCAAAAAGATTGATATTCTGTATTTTATATAATAATTACCAATACAATTATAGTAATAAAAATGTTATACGAAATCTTTCTCATGAAGTTACCTGAATGCAAAAAAATTTCCGAACGAAGGGATCGGTTCCGGACACGCAAATCCCTTTTCTCCTCAAAGATAGCTAAAAAATAACCGACCGGCATAGGTTGGGAAATACATATTCGCGGGAGTACCATACATTACCCCGGAATCGAAGGGTTGCAGATTATCCGGTAGGGTCAACCGACGATGGGTTCGTCAGGCGGAAGTTGCCGGGTGTTCAGTTTATCAGGGCAGGGAACTCTTAAACTGGAGATATTCATCAACAAACAATTGCCCGTGGACGCCGCCCAGCGACTGGAAGGTTTCGTTGATCTTGGCCAGCCGGTCGGATGGTGATGGATGGGTACTTAAAAAAACCGGCACGTTGGATTGACTTTCAAGTTTGGTAAAGAAATCACCGAGTGAAGCGGCATCATATTTTGTGGGATAGAGATATTTCACGGCATAAGCGTCAGCTTCGTACTCATTGGATCGGCTGTAGGCCAGATTTCCCAAACCCTGCGCCCAATCGGCTAAGATATTTGCGAGTTGTGACGGATTGCTTCCCAGGATCAGGTTCAGCAGAAATGTCTCTCCGTAAATCAGGGTCAGTTGTTCCGATGTATGCCGTTGATCGGCGTGGGCCATCTCGTGCGCAATGACCCCGGCAAACTGGGCTGAATTGTCAAGCAGCTTGATCAGGCCGGTATAAACATAAATATTTCCTCCGGGAACACAGAAGGCGTTGACCACATTGTCGTCTTTAATAATCCTGAATCTCCATCCGAACCGGGTGGCATATTTTACCTTACCCGAAGCCAGGATGGTATTGCGAACAGCATACAGGTAGTTGTAAGCAGCCGCATGGGTGGCTGAATCGAGCACCGGATATTCACCCGGCGTGCCCATGATCTGGGCATCCATCTCAGCGCCCAGCGCGATGTCATCGCTGACCGAAAAGATGGTGATCGGAATGGATTCATCTCCTTTGGAACAGGAAGCCATCAGTGCAATTCCAAGGATGAATACAACTTTACGGAGGCTGAATATTCTTTTCATGGGGAAGTTTTATTGGTTAAGAGACGGTTTAAAATTTACGATTTAAAATCTAAGACTCTCTTTACCGGTATTATCAAAAGTTTCCTATATTCTATGTCTTCCAGGAAAAAGGAAACGGGGTACTGCCGCAACTGCGACTCATACCCCGTATTCCCTGTAAGCTGAAATCTTATTTCTGAACCTTGACCGATATGGTTATGGATCCGTCGTTCGTTCCGCTGATGGATTCCACTTTCATGATGCCCTTCTTTCCTCCGGCAGTTATGAAAGCCAGCAGTTTCCCTGCCTGCAGCGTAGTGCAACGGCTCTGGTCAACACCGGTTGCGGTCTGGGCAACAATTATTGCATCATTTGTAATGGCGTCAAAATCGATTGCATCGGTAATGACTTTGAATTTTGTGGCATTTCTTACTGCCCAGGTCAGAAGTCCGTTTGTGGCATTATTATAAACTTCGGCGGCATGGGCATCATTCGGGGCGGCAATCGATGCAAGATCACTGGCGCCATAGTAATAAAGCCAATCAACCTTGTTGGCATTTGCCTTGGCATCGGCCAGTTTGTAAACGGTTCCGTCGATCGATGCAAAAGAACTGCCTGTATTGCTTCCCTGGGCGCCGAGGATCTTCATGGTAAATGCATTGATCTCCCCGCTGATTGCCGTGGTGGTGATGATGATGGTCACCGCGCTCATCTGACCGTTTTTATCCTTGATGGTAAAAATAAAGGTTTCATTTCCAACCTGTGCGTTGGCATTCGTCATCAGGTCAACATTAAAGGTGGAGGCGCTGAAGGTCGAATCGAAGGTTTGGGTATTGCCGTTAAAGGTACGGGTAAAGGTAAAATCAACCAATTTTGAACCGGAACTCGTGTTGGCAATGGCCCGGATCCCGATCTTCATGGGAGTGCCCACTGTGACAGTGGTGTTCTGGTAAACATAATCCGTCCCAACCTGTAAGGTTATGGTCGGTTTTTGATCAACGATGGGATCCTCTGAATCTTTCGTACACGAGGTTGCAAAAAACACTGCAATCATCATCATAAGGGATAGAACCCAATTCATCTTTTTCATAATGTTTAATTTTAGTAAGGTTTTAAATATGTTACGTCTTGCAAAGATACAATAATTTTGCTTGAATGCCACATGAAAAATCATTATCCTGAACATTCGGGGTGCAACGTCACCAACCGAACAAGTTTGTAAAAAAAGAAATGCTGTTCCTGTTGTTAAAACAAACAGACTTTCTTTTTATTATCTTTGGATGATTCAAAATTGAAAACATGAAAAAGCGGACAACTCTCCTTCTACTTCTGTTAATTCCTGTTTCATTTTTATTTTCTCAGGAATATGAATTCTATGAAAATCAGTCGGGAAATTGGGTAAAGATCGAAAATGGATCAATGCTAACCCGCTCTTGTACTGTAAATTCCGACGGTATTGATGAGTTTTTCGGGGTTAAAAACATATCGACGGGTTCCCGCATGGTCTGGGCCAGAAAGCAGCGACGTTATATGGCCCCTGAGGTCAATGACAGTTATTGCTGGAATGGGTGCATGCAATCGTACGATTCATTGTCGTATAAATATTTGCTCATGGAACCGGGAAAGCTTATTGTTAACCAGTTTGACGTTCATTTCAGGCCCGGATCCAAAACAGGCAACACCCTGATTTCTTACAGTTTCTTTGACCGTTCACACCTGGCCGACAGCGGCTTTATACAAATTCTTTACGTGATTAATCCTGTTGGAATTGATGAAACCGAATGGTTGACCAGGGCAGTCTCTGCCACACCCAATCCTGCTTCCGGCATGATCAGGTTCTCCGGCATCTCCAACCGGTTCATCGGATTCCTTACTCTGGTAAATTTGGTCGGACAGGAAATTATCAGCTTACCGGTAAGCGCCGGTCATACTGAAGTGACATTCAACAGTTCAGGACTTCCATCGGGAATCTATTTTTATTTTCTCCAGAAAAACGGCTCCAAAGGGCCTGTGAGAAAATTGATGATCTCCCGGTGAACCCTATCGATTATTCAGGATGGTCAGGGGTTTCTGGTAGCTTTTTCCTTCAAAAACCGATCTAAGAATATACTGTCCCGAAGGCAGGGAGGAAGTGTTGACCGACAGCGAATAGATGCCAGGCATCCAGTACTGTGATCCAGCATCAAGCACAGCTTTTCCCTGCATATCGAGCAAGGTAAAAATTCCGAAACCCTTCTCGGTTACCCTGAAATTAATATGGACTTCGCCATTGGCAGGATTGGGAAAAAGTTTTACGATCTCGAGCTGCTGAGAACCACCTTCGCGGTCGCCGAGGGGCCCTGAAACCGATTGGATCACTGCCTGCTGTACCTCTGCATTCACGAGCGATTCAGCCTGCCGGTAAACATAAACGACTACAAAACAATTCTGAGGATCATAGTTACTTTCGAGCGTAAAACTGAAATTCTGAGTAACCTCCTCTCCAACCGGCCATGAATTTTCTTTTATTTTCTGACCGAACTGATTGGCCATGTCTCTGACCACATCATGATGATAACACGGACGTCGGCCGGAATAATTATAACAATTCGAATCCATACTTTGATCAACAAGTATATTGTTCTCGAGCAATACCGCATTGATCATAAAAGTGCCCGTGAGCGACTCCTGATAGGGTTGCATTTTCAGCGTAACCGATACCGTCCGGATTTCCGAATTGTACGTCTTTGATTCCACAACCATCCTCACCGGGGCATCCGTATGACGTTCGATATTTGCCTTCACCGAGTCACAATACCGGTGATAATCACCCCACGTGTATTCTACATATTTTTGTCCGTCGCGGTTGGTACGGATCTCCGAATGATCCTTGAAAACATTTCGCGCTATGGTATCGCACTGGGCACACTTCAGCGCTGAAAAATTGGTGTGGTAAATCAAAACAATCGAATTTGGATAGGCAGGCTGAACGCAATGTTGCATCAACGAGTCGATGCAAATACATTCATCGCACCAGGTTGATGAACCCCGCTCAATCAACGTATTCCGGGGATTCTGACTCCATACTGACAATCCTGAGATCAGAAACAAGAGCAGAAAATAATTCCTTGTTTTCATAGCTGTTCTGTTTTATAAGGTATCTTTTTGACTTCCGAAATCCTTTGCGAAAGGATTTTTAAAAATACAAAAAAAATCCCCGGAAGAATAAAAACCGGAAAAAAACAGCGAATAATAATTCAACCACAGGCAAGGGTACCCGGAGTTATAAAGGAGATTAAACCAGGCTTTATCAGGAATTCAGGTTCATTTTTTGAATTTTATATTTGTCTGATTTATATTTATTTAGATCTTATTGGTATAATGAATATTAATCCTGTGTTTATTTTTTCAACATGTGTATAATAATTCATCATTTACTTTAGTGATTGATTATATGTTGCTTATGCAATTTTACATATCTTACTGTTTATTTATTCAACACTCTTCATCGTTTACATTTTAAACATAGTATAGCTATATCTTTGATTTACTGATTTTTATGTTAACTTTTTATGATTGGCATCCTATTTGAGAAGGAGAAATAGAAACAGAAATAACATCATCAAATAACCGGAGTCGCCATTTCTATTAAATCACAATATCATGAAAGCCACCATTCACTTGTTATTCAGTATGTTCCTGTTACTTCTCCCGGGCAGGCTTATCAGCAATAATCAGGATCCTACGGCCAACACGCCGCTTCAGGGGTCGATGAAGATATACAGCGTAGCTGAGTTATCTCAACTCACAACCATTTGGGCCGCAGAATTCAGCAGACTGCACCCGGGAATTGAAATCCGGGTTGTCGGCTCAGGCGATGAAACCGCTGCAGAAACACCGGAATCGGGCAACCGGATAACCTTCATTACCGGGAATCATCCGTTAAAGATCAGTGCAGACCAGAACTGGCGCATTGTCGTTGGCCGGGATATCATTGTTCCTGTCATAAACAGTAAGAATCCGCTCCTGGACCAAATCATCGCTTCCGGAGTAGCACCGGGCAATCTGATCAGAGCTTTCAAAGAACCGTCAGCACAACACTGGTCCTCCCTGATCACTCAGGGTAGTTCCGCCCCGGTTACACTGTATGTAGTAAATGACCCGGAGGTGACATCAAATCTTGCAGGCTTTATCCATGAGGCTGCACTTGACGGTACGGCCGCAAAAATGGTGACAGCCGACCAAATGAAAACCGCCTTGCAGCATGATATCTATGCTGTGGGATTTTGTCGTCTGAACCAGATTGTAAATGTCGGGGATCAAAAATTTTCCGAACCTTTTCGTCTGCTTCCTTTGGATAAAAACGGAAATGGTAAAATGGATTTCATGGAGGACATTTATGACAATCCCGCCGATTTTACAAGAGGGGTCTGGATCGGAAAATATCCAAAAAATCTGTGTAACGAAATTTTTGCCGTCTCTGCCTCGCGACCGACTGATGGTATCGGTATTGCCTTCCTGAACTATGTGCTCGATAAAGGGCAGGATCTGCTTGGTGCACGGGGATATTCCGAACTGGTCAGCAATGAAAAGCAAACCCAACTTGAACAGGTAAATGTAGCAAAGGCCCTTGAGCCCCAAACAACAGCCGGGATTTCATCATGGATTCAATGGATACTCATTTTGGTTGTCGGATTGATTGTTATTTCCTTGATCTTAAACTATTTCTTTAACAGGGAAGGTCATCGTAAGGCATCTAAAACGGAGGCATCTTCCAGTGTTGTTCCCCATTTTGATGAACAATCTGTCATCCTTCCGGGCGGACTCTATTTTGATAAGACCCATACCTGGACCTTTCTGGAACAAGATGGTTCGGTTAAGATCGGGATCGATGATTTTTTGCAGCACGTGACAGGCCGCGTTACCCGCGTCGACCTGAAAAATCCCGGTGATACCATTTTGAAGGGAGAAAAGTTGTTATCGGTCATCCAAAACGGAAAACAGTTAGATATCTATGCACCGGTCTCCGGAAAAGTTATGGACAGGAACAATGAACTTATCATGCAGGCTTCACTATTAAACAGTTCGCCATACCAGCGCGGATGGGTTTATCGCATTGAACCTGTCAATTGGTTGCGCGACGTCCAGTTCCTGAATATGGCCGAAAAGTACCGGAACTGGCTTTCGGGAGAGTTTACGCGGCTCAAGGACTTTCTTGCAGAAGCCTTTAAAATCCACGCTCCCGAACTCGCCCACATTTCTCTTCAGGATGGAGGTCAGTTGCAGGATCACGTTTTGTCGGAGCTCGGTCCGGAGATCTGGGAAGAATTCCAGGTTAAATTCCTTGATAAAAGCCGTTAATTCCCTTCCGGATGTCCTTGAGTGGAATTTTTTACCCCGGGAAAATATACCAGGTCGAATGAACGAAATTCGATTACCCGGATGGACCCGGAAAACCATTCTGTTGTTATTCCTGATTAAAGAATTTTATGAAAGCCGGTGAAACATCACCGGTTTGTTTTTAAATTGCAATACAAAAGTAACGGATGGAATCCTCCGGATTTTAAAATGCAATTTTATTAACCGGACGGAACCCTGTTAAAGCGTTTTACCATGGGATTATTCAAACGATCAGGGAAGGAAAATGGTTTTGAAAAACCTGAAAGCCGGAAGTTTCTGAAATTCGGTTCCTCCATTTATGGAAGGGTCATATTCATTATCGTTATCTCCTCGTTAATTCTCTTTCTCTCTTTCAGTTTGATTTTCAGATCGGTCAACGAACGGTATCTCAATACTGTTATTCGTCAGAACGGGAATAATGTCGGAAGTATCGTACAGGGTTCGTTGTATCATTCCATGCTCGAAAACGACAAAAGCACGCTTCAGAACACGCTCGATATCATCAACACCATGCCGGGCATCGGGGAGGTGAACATGTACGACAGTCGCGACAACCTGGTTTATTCATCGATTTCTTCAGAACCCGGAAAGGATCACAGCGATCCGGATTGCAAGAAATGTCACGCTAACCTGAAATCGATGTTTCCATCAGGAAGTAAACAGTACCAGATTATCAGCAGCGCCAATGACTGCAAAATGAGCAATAAGGATCATGGTACCCGTCATCTGCTGATCCATGCTCCCATACTCAATGAGCGGAGCTGTTACGACAATCCCTGTCATGCCCATGAACCCACGGAGAAGGTACTTGGATCGCTGATCATAAAGTTACCGTTGGGTGACCTTGACAGGGCTGTTGAAAAATCATCGGCCCAGTTTTTCATTTTGGCCACCCTGACGACCCTTTTGCTAGTTATTTTTCTGATCCTTTTTACCCGCCGCAAAATCAAGGATCCCCTGAACGGCTTACTCAGGGCCAGCACTGCCGTGGCAAATGGTGACCGGAGCACCCGGGTAGAGATCAACCGGGATCAGTTGGACGACATGCGGGTGGTTTCACATGCCTTCAACGCCATGCTCGACAACCTCCAGGCCGCTACGAATGAACTGGAGAACTGGTCCCAGCAGCTCGAATACAAAGTTCAGCGGAAAACGGAGGAGCTTGGGGCGGCGCAGAACGAGTTGATGCATGTGGAACGACTGGCCTCGCTGGGAAAGCTCTCATCGTCGGTCGCCCATGAGATCAACAATCCTTTATCAGGAATTCTGGTTTATGCCAAGCTGATCCAGAAACAACTGGGCACACCGGATCAGTTCTTATCGAAAAGGGATTCGGTACTGAGGCATTTGAAACTAATTGAAAATGAAGCTAAAAGATGTGGCGATATCGTGAAGGGGTTGCTTGATTTTTCAAAGCGGGATCAGGAAAATTTTGAACCGAAGCACCTCCATGATATTCTTCAGGAGACCAACGAACTGGTGATCCATTCGATCAGGATTGCAAATATCAGCTTTAGTACCGCTTTTGAAGCCACCGATGACCTCGTGTTTTGCAGTCCGAACCAGATCAAGCAAGCCTGTATCGCGATGATTGTAAACGCCTCGGAAGCGGTTACCGAAAATGGCGAGATCCTGGTCAGGACTTCGAATCCCGATGCAGAGACGATCCAGCTTGACATTGTGGATAACGGGATCGGGATCTCTGCGGAGGATCAGCCGCACATTTTTGAGCCATTCTTTTCGACCAAGCAAAATACCAGTGGAATCGGACTCGGGCTGCCGATTGTTCATGGTATTATCCAGAGTCATAACGGGCGGATACAGGTAAAATCGGAGTCCGGTCGCGGGACCACCATGTCCATCTTTTTACCCCTTAAAAAGAATTAACACGATTCAGCATGGCAAAGCAAATCTCCATTCTTATCGTTGACGATGAAGAGACGGTGAGGGATTCGTTGTACAACTGGTTCCTTGAGGACGGGTATCATGTCGAATGTGCCGAAAATGCCAAACAGGCCCTGGCCATGATGGAATCCGGTCATTTCGACATTGTTCTGGCCGACATCAAGATGCCTGGCATGGATGGGCTCGAGATGCTCCGGCGCATCAAATCGTTGAAAAGAGACACCATGGTCATCGTCATGACGGCCTTCGCCACAGTCAACACGGCTGTGAAGGCGCTCAAAGACGGCGCTTTCGATTATGTTACGAAGCCTTTTGATCCCGACGATCTGTCGCATCTCATCCGGAATGCTTCAAAACAGATCGTGTTACAGGAGGAGAATGAAACACTGAAAGACCACATCAGTTCGCTGGAACGCGTTGAAGATCTGGTCGGCCGGAGTGAGGCCATGCAGAAGGTATTCAGGGAGATCGAGAATGTAGCTCCAACCAACTCGTCGGTGATCATCACGGGTGAAAGCGGGACCGGGAAGGAGCTTGTAGCACGGGCAATTCATGCGAATTCTCCAAGGAAGTTCTATCCCCTCGTCAGCGTTCACTGCGGGGCGTTGAGCGAGAGTCTGCTCGAGAGCGAGTTATTCGGGCATGAAAAAGGCGCCTTCACCGGAGCCATGTACAACCGTAAGGGACGTTTTGAAATGGCCGACAGCGGAACCATCTTTCTGGATGAAATCGCGACCATTTCGACCAAGATGCAAATCGAATTGTTGCGGGTAATAGAGACCAAAACTTTTGTCAGAGTCGGTGGAAACAAGGAGATCACCTCTGATTTCCGTGTTGTTTGCGCGACCAACAAGGATCTGAAAACCCTGGTCGACCAGGGCGCCTTCCGTGAAGATCTCTATTACCGGCTGAATGTCGTGAATATTCATATACCCCCCTTGCGTGAGCGGATTGAGGATATACCCCTGCTGGCCGACTATTTCATCAATAAATATTGTACAACGATGAACCGGCCCCTGCTTACCATCGACCAGGCAGTCCTCGACAGGCTGGCATTGTACCCGTTTCCTGGGAACATCAGGGAGCTCGAGAATATGATCGAACGGGCCATTGTTGTTGGTAACGGAAAGAAAATAATGCTCCGCGACCTGCCTTTCGGGAAGGAGATCCTCGACAACGACATCGAAAGTCTTGATGAGTTTGAGAAAGCCTTTATCCAACAAATCCTGAATAAATACTCATGGAATATTTCCCGAACTGCAAAAGCCCTGAAAGTGGACCGGGTCACCCTGTACAATAAGATAAAGAAATACGATTTAAAACCATCGGATCAGCAGATATAACGGCAGAAGCAAGATTACTGCCGGAACCATCCATGTTAATCCAGATCTTCTCTGAATGGATCAGCCAGACCAGAAACATATTACCATACTTTCATTCGGGTATTTCGACAAAGATTTTCTGGATAAACTGGCTCATCCTGTCAGGTTTGAGTTGAAAACCGATGTTAGTATCAGGGAGGCCCATTTGGATCTGAGCGAATATTTTGATCCTTCAAGGAGGCAGTACAATGGCAACCGGTTATTGAAAACAGTCGATGAGATGGCCCCACCCGATTCGCTGAAGACCATCGGGCTTTTTCAGGTCGATCTTTTCATCCCGATCCTTACTTACATTTTCGGGCAGGCTTACCTGAACGGCCGGTCGGGAATCGTCTCGCTATACCGGTTGCTTAATGAGCGTTACGGGATGGCGCATGATGAGAACCTTTTATTCGAAAGGACCATCAAGGAAGTCATCCATGAACTCGGTCACACCTTCGGATTGATCCATTGCCATGATCCTTCCTGTGTGATGCGTTCGGGCACCTATGTGGAGGACATTGACCAGAAAGATGCGCATCTTTGCAGCGTATGCCGCGAAAAAGCCGGTCTTAAATAAATCCGGGGCCGATCTTCCCAAAAATATGTCACCCTTGTAACCTTTCAGTATTTTTACAGTCCTTTTAACTAAACGATCCAAACATGAGACACGTACTACTTACCCTTACGCTGCTGTTCGTGGCGGCACTGCAATCAATTGCCCAGGAAAACCCTCTCTGGCTGCGATATCCATCCATTTCGCCTGATGGAAAGACCATTCTCTTTTGTTATAAAGGCGATATCTGGTCGGTCCCCTCATCCGGGGGAACGGCTAATCCCATAACGCTGACCGATTCGTACGAGTACCTGCCGGTTTGGAGCCACGACGGGAAATCAATTGCCTTCGCATCGGACCGTACCGGTAATTTCGATGTATTCGTAATGCCGGCCCGGGGTGGCGAGGCAAAGCGGCTCACTTTTAATTCGAACCGGGAGCTACCCTGGAATTTCACTGCCGACAACAAGGAGGTAATCTTTTCGGCCTACCGGCAGGATGTGGTCACCAATGCCCAATTTCCGATGTCGCTGATGAGTGAACTATACACGGCGCCGGTTGGCGGAGGTAAAATATCGCAATTACTTCCGAGCCCGGCGCTGAATGTCTCCCCCACTTCAACCGGCGACAAAATCCTTTACGAGGACATTAAAGGTTATGAAGATGAGTGGCGTAAGCATCACACCTCTGCCATTGCCCGCGACATCTGGATGTATGACTTCAACACACAAAAACATACCAAACTCACCGGTTTCAGTGGTGAGGACCGTGATCCGGTGTTTGATTCAAACGATCGTGATTTTTATTACCTGAGCGAACGGAACGGGTCATTCAATGTTTTCAAAAGCTCTTTGGATGATCCCTCCAAGTCGACGGCTTTAACCCGGTTTGAAAAGCATCCCGTCAGGTTCCTGAGCCGGAGCAACAACAACTTACTCTGCTTCGGTTATGATGGCGAAATCTACACCATGGTTCCGGGCGGGACGCCGAAAAAAATCCAGATATCGGTCTTTGCTGACGGCCGTTCCGGGCAGGATCGCATTGTTCCGGTCAATGAAGGGTTCACCGAAGCACGCTTATCTTCCAATGGAAAAGAATATGCCTATGTTTTCAGGGGTGAAATTTTCGTGAGCAGCGTGGATGGCGGATTCACCAAGCGGATCACCAATACACCTTACCAGGAGCGCAGTGTGAGTTTCAGTCCCGACGGCCGTTCGCTGCTTTATGCTGCCGAGGTGAACAACAGCTGGAATGTTTACACCGTCTCCATCATCCGGAAGGAGGAGCCCTATTTTTATGCCAGTACGGTGTTGAAAACCGAACCCGTAATCGCCACCGAAGCCGAGGAGTTCCAGCCGGAGTATGCGCCCGACGGGAAGGAAGTAGCCTATCTTGAGAACAGGGTGGTGCTAAAGGTCATCAACCTGGAGAGCCGGAAGACCCGTACGATAATGCCCGCCCAGGTTAACTACTCCTATTCCGATGGTGATCAATATTATCAATGGTCGCCCGACGGAAAATGGTTCCTGGTGAACTTCGCCTTTCCCGACCGCATTTTTAGTCCCGAAGTGGGTCTTGTCTCATCGGATGGTACCGGTCAGATCATCAACCTCACCCTGAGCGGGTACGACGATTTTGGAGGGAAATGGTCATCCGATGCGAAATCGATGATCTGGGGCTGCAACCGGAACGGCGATCACGCCCAGGGCGGTTATATTCCGACGGCTGATGTATATGAAATGTTTTTCAGCAAAGAGGCTTACGACCGGTTCATGCTTACCAAGGAGGAACTTGCGCTTGTGAAAGATCAGGAAGAACAGGCCAAGAAAGAGAAAGAGAAGGAGGAAAAGAAGGGAAAACCAGAGAAGGAGGGAAAGAAGGGAGATAAAGCGGAGGAGACTACCGGTGAAAAGGGAGGGTCGGTCACGGATAAAAAGGATTCGCTGAAGGTTAAAATTGAATGGGAAAACCTGACCGATCGCGAGGTCAAGCGTACCACGCATACTTCGAAGGTGCGGGATTGGCTGCTTTCGAAAGATGGTGAAAAGCTTTTTTACCTTACCAGTTTTGAAAAGGACAATGATCTGTGGGTTACAGAGTTGCGGACAAAAGAGACAAAAATGCTAGCCAAACTGGGGGTAAAAAGTCCCTCGATGGAGCTGTCGTCGGATGGCAAATTCATCCTGGTACTTGCCGATGGCAAACCCATGAAAGTAGAGGTTGAAGGTGGTAAGTCGGAGCCCCTGAAGACCTCGGGTGAGATGATGTTAAAACCGGCCGGGGAGCGGGATTACATATTCGACCATGCCTGGAGGCAGTTCAAGGAAAAATTTTATGTGGAGGACCTGCACGGCGTCGATTGGGATTTTTATAAGCAGGCTTATAAAAAATTTCTTCCCTTTATCAATAACAATTATGATTTTGCCGAGATGCTTAGCGAAATGCTGGGTGAGATGAATGCTTCGCATACCGGCTGCGGTTACCGGGCCGGGAGAGCCAATGCTGATCAGACTGCTGACCTGGGTTTGTTTTTCGACTATGAATTCAAAGGGTCCGGGTTGAAGATTGCGGGCATTGTTGAGGGAGGACCGCTTGACAAGGCTTCCTCACGTGTAAATACGGGTTGTATCCTCGAAAAGATCGATGGCGAGGCAATTTCTGACACCATTGATTTTTATTCCTTGCTGAACCGGAAAACCGGAAAGATCACCTTGCTTACCATTTCCAATCCCGTCACCGGGGAGCGTTGGGATGAAAGTGTGAAGCCAGTTTCAGGAGGATCTGCCAGTGAATTGCTTTACCGCCGGTGGGTGAAGAACCGCCGGAATGAGGTGGAACGGTTGTCGGGCGGAACCATCGGGTACATTCATGTACGGTCGATGGACGATGCGAGCATGCGAACCGTTTTCGAAGAGGCGTTGGGGCGGAACTTTGAAAAGAAGGCCCTGATCATCGACACCCGGTTCAACGGCGGCGGCAACATCCACGAACAGCTTTCCGATTTCCTGAGCGGGAAAAAGTACATCGACATTGTTCCGCACGGCCAGTACATCGGTTCCGAACCTTACGACAAGTGGGTGAAACCCTCCATCGTACTGATCGGAGAAAGTAATTACTCCGACGCACACCTGTTTCCCGTTGCCTATAAGCTCAAAAACACCGGAAAAACGCTTGGAATGCCGGTCCCCGGAACAGGTACCTTTGTCTGGTGGGAATCCCAGATCGATCCGACCCTGGTTTTTGGAATTCCCATGGGAGGCTGGCGTACCCCCGACGGAAAATTCTGTGAGAACAACCAGATGGAACCCGACATCCGGGTTGCCAACGATCCCGGTATTATGGCTTCGGGCAGGGATCAACAGATCGAGGAGGCGGTAAAGGAGTTGATGAAGTGATCGATCAAAGCAACGTAAATTCCCGAACAGGATAAGGAATTTTTTCGAAAGATTCGGATCAGGTAGTTTGGTTTAATCCTGTCAGCTGACCCTTTTATTTGGCACCGGGGATCAGCTTGGCCGAAATGATGTAATCCAGTTCCGGGAAGTGTTTTCGAACATAGGCGTTACCCTGCTGCATGATCGAATCCTGGTGGTTGGCCGGCTCGAAACCATAGGCTCCATAGAAGGAATCGACCACTTCAAATCCCTCAACAATCCGGGCTACCGGCGGAAATCCTTTCAGTCCGTTGTAGGTAACTGTATCGAGTTTGAAGTTGTCTTTTTTATTAATGAACAATTGACTGGTGCGTGAATTGGCTCCGTCGCGGGCATACGAAAGGGTTCCCTTCAGGTTGTGCTCAATGACCGGTTCATCCGGGATGGGACGCTTATCCCAGAACCTGTTAACCTCCGGGAGATCGGAAATGCCGAACTGAACCACATAGGCGGACTGGACCCTGAAAAGGCTGTTGTTGTCGTAGAAACCTGATTGAATGAGCTGATAAAGCCGGTCGACCCCTTCGGGCGACCAGGAGCGGAATGCTTCGATGGTAAAGGAACCTTTGGTGGTGGTGAACTTTACCATAAAGGTTGAAGGCGCTTTGACCTTCAGGATGGCGCTGTCGGGCACTTTCTGTGCTGTGAGCGCAACCGGGATGAGGAACATCATCCACAGATACAGGATACGTTTCATAAAGGTTGACTGGTCAGGATTTCTTCCCTGACAAATATAGAAAATCGGAAGATGCGGCAATACAAGTCTGACGGATCAATTCCTTATGAGTTTACCCGACATGCTATTCCCGGATTCTTTCACGATCCGATAAAGGTACATTCCGGGAGTCAGGTCATTGGTAGTCACTGTTTGCCAACCTCCGGTCACAACTTGCCGGAGTACTTCCTTTCCGGAACTGTTGTAGAGGATAAGGGTTGCTGGTCCGGTGAGTCCGGGCAGGTTCAGTTGATCCGTGAACGGATTCGGGAATGGTCTGATCGTCCGGGCGGGTTCTCTGTTGACTGTTATTCCTGTATAAAGTGATGATTTGATATCGATCACGGCGCTTTCGATGATGGTCAGGTTATATGGAATACTCTCAGGCGGGAGGGTATACCATCCGTTGGCCGATCCTCCCCATCCGAAATTGAAATGATAGTATTCATCGGTGTTATAGCCATCGACCACAACGTTGTGGCCTCCTGACCCGGTTGATACCAGCAATCCGAGTTGGACGGGCAGGGCAAGTTTTACATTTTCGGCAATGAGGGTATTCAGGGTAGTATCGTCGGGATAGACAATCCGTGATTCTTCAAATCCAAACCGTTGCCATGCCATCAGGGCCTGTTCGAGTCCGAAAGTTCCCGAGACCGAGGCGGTATAAACCTGGTGTGCCGCGACTCCACAGGCAAAACAGAGTGCCGCTTTCATGGATTTTGTAAGAGCCCCCCCGAACGCGTAAGTCGATTCGAGGGTGTCGAGGTGCAGGTTCAGGGTATCGAAGCAGGGGAATCCCCGGGAAAGGTAATCGTTGTCGATCCAATATTGGTTACCCGATCCATAGTTGTGGTAATAATCATCGCTGTCGGAAAACCGGGTCTGGTTGATCTCTCTATGGTGATTTACGATCTGGGCCATTGCGATAGCCGGGCAGCCTGCCACGCTGCGTGAACCGGCATTCAGATCGAGCGGGCACATATTGTTGTACGGGGCGTTCTGGGTCCAGTTGGTTTCGAGCCATCCGCCGGTGGTTGTTGTACCTTCGGGAGGCCATTGTTCAAAGCCGGGCGATTTCAGCCCACCTGCCAGAAATGCCTGCCATTTCCCAGCGATGATGGCCCTTTCATCTGCAGATTGCCTCCACGATTGATCCAGGCGGACCTGTAAATCACGGGTTATGATCTGTTTGATCCGGCCCGCTTCCTCCAGGGGCAGATCAAACCGGTCGAGTGCCGACCAGGCATAGACCGGGGCAATCCGATCGGAATTTGCGATGATGACAAATCCGGTCGGTTCGAAGTGGAAGAGTGTAGCCAGTGCGGTGCCTGTTGCATCGGTCAGCTTTTCCTGCCGGATCAGGCGGTAATCGGGATGTTCTTTTGTGATAAAAGCAGTAGCTGCTCCAGGTAACAAGGATTCATGCAACGATTGGCTGCCGGCGGGGAATCCGCATCGGAGCAGGAACAAAAAAAGGAATATTTTTCGCATGGTATGTGAATATGTTGGTTTGTAACCGGTTACTCTTATTCCCCTGCCCGAAACCCGGAACTTCCGGAAGGGTATGCAACCGTACTGTAAAGATGAAAACAAATTAAATATGATGTATATTTTTTCGATTATCTGAAACAATAAACCGATGAAAGTCCTGAATTTTCAGATGTAACAGATCTCAGGTATCTGCTTCATGGCGACTTTTATACAGCCGGCACAGTTGGAGGAATGTTTGCAGGCAGGTTTCAGGTCGTGTCACAATCCTCCGAAATCAGGCTATCATAAAAAGATCCCTATAAATCCCGGCCCGGGGTCATTGATTCGACCACCCTTAGCAGTTGGTCTTTGCTATATGGTTTTGCAAGATAATGTGAGCACCCGTGTGCAAGGAGCCTGGAGCGGTCTCCGTACTGGGTATAACCGGTAATGGCAAGTACCGGGATCGATTCATAGCCCGGGATCCGGCGGATGAGTTTCACAGCCTCTATTCCGCTCATTGCCAATCCCAGGTTGATATCCATCATGATCATATCGAAACGGGTTGATTCACACAGCGACAGGGCTTCCTGGCCGGAGGAAGCAATGGTAACCTGGTACCTGGCACGGAGGAAAAGCCGGACCAGTTCGGCATTGGTCTCGTTGTCCTCAACCACAAGAACATGCAGCATTGGTTGATTTTTTTCCGTAACCGGGATTCCTTTTTCCCCGGTGGGGGTAGCGGATCTGACCTCCGGGACGGGGATCCTGGTATGAACCGGAAATTCCAGTGAAAATGTAGAGCCTTTGTCCGGTGTACTTTCAACATAAACATTCCCGCCAATCAGTTGCATGATTTTTCGTGCGATGGTCAATCCGAGTCCGATCCCTTCATAATGTCTTGAAAATCCCTCGCTTACCTGCTTAAATGCATCAAAGATAACGGCCAGGTCGGTACTGTTGATCCCGATCCCGGTATCCGACACGGTAATTCTCAGCAAATCTGAGCCATTGACTTTTTTGACAACTGAAGTGATGGTGATGCCGCCCTGATGGGTATATTTAATCGCATTGTCGAGAATGGCTGAGAAGGCGCGGGCTATGAGTTCTTCATCTGACTCCACGATCACGCCGGGTTCATCGGACGGGATCCGGCAATACAGTTTTTTATAGGTCAGGAATTCCTGATGTTTCATGACCACTTGTGAGATCATCTGGTTCAGTTGAAACTCTTTTAAAGTGGGTTTAATTCCTGATTCCAGTTGGGAAAGCCACACGATCGAGTCGAGGGTTTTCATGAGCCTCATTCCGCTTTTGTGTATCCGGAGAGCGCTTTGCCGGATGTCGGGGTCATCGGTTGAGTTTTGGATAACCTGGGCGAAGCCCAGGATTCCGGTGAGCGGTGTGCGGAATTCATGACTCATGTTGGAGAGCAGACTTGTTTTCAGATGGTCGGATTGTTCGGCTTTTTCCTTGGCCTGCTTTAGTTCCTCAAGCGTTTGCCTCCGGTGCAGGCGTATCGCGGCTTCCCGGAGTTCCCGGGTCACGGCCGGACCGATTCGCACAATATGATCCTTCATGATGTAATCGTGCGCGCCCGATTTCATCATGCTCACTGCCACATCCTCCCCGATGGTGCCGGAGACCAGGATAAAGGGAATGTCGAGACCGGAGGATTTATAAATTTCAAGGGCATGTTCACCGCTGAATTTAGGCAATCTGAAATCGCAAATGATCAGGTCGTATTCCCGCGTTTTTAAGAATTCCGACATTTCAGCAGCAGTTTCCACCCGGTCGGATTGGATATCGAACCCCTCTTTCTCAAGATGGTGTAACAGCAGGATGGCGTCATCGTCATGATCTTCGATGAGCAGCAGGCGTAGCTTTTCCTTCATGATTCAGGATTTGGTGGCAATTCATTCAGTAATAACCAATACATACCCAGTTGCTGGACGGCCTGGGTGAATTTGTTAAAATCGACCGGTTTTCGGATATAGCTGTTTGCCCCGTTGAGGTAGCAGTTGATGAGGTCCTGCTCCTCCAGGGAAGAGGTCAGTATGATAACCGGGGTGAGCTGTGTCGGCTGAAAATTCCGGATCTCCTTCAGCACCTCCAGCCCGTCGACTTTAGGCAATTTCAAATCCAGGAGGATGATGGCAGGGAGTCTGTGTTGGTCATTTTGACCAAATTCTCCTAAGCCTTTAATGTAATCAATGGCCTTTGCCCCGTCGTTCACCACGGTCATAGGGTTGGTCAGATTTGCCTTCTCGAATGCGCGCCGGGTCAATTCCACATCATCGGGATTGTCCTCCACCAGCAGGATTATCTTTCGATCCATTTTTACTTTTATTTGTTATGACATGTCCTTTCTGAATTTTCAGGGCAATCTGAAATAAAAAGTTGCTCCCTTCCCGGGTTCAGCTTCGGCGGAGATCGATCCCCCGTGTCGCTGGATAATCCGGTTTACAATGGTCAGGCCGATTCCGGTGCCTGCAAATTCCTGGGGTGTATGGAGCCGCTGGAACACCCCGAACAGCTTTCCGGCATACCGCATGTCGAAACCGGCCCCGTTATCCCGGATCATGATTTCGCGAACCCCGCTACGGATAACCGAATCGACGATGATGGCAGGGTCGGCGACTCCCGTGCTGAATTTAAATGCATTCTGGAGCAGGTTGTAAAGGGCAATCTTCATCAATCCGGGATCAGCAGTCACCAGGATCCCTTCGCCAATCGTTACAGTATGTTTTGAATATTCGGCGGTCTCTGCCAACTCGGCGCAAATTTGCTTTGCCATCTGGGAGATGTTGACCTCCTGGAGCGACATTGACTGTCGTGTGATCCGCGACAACCGCAGGAGGTCATCAATCAACTGTGCCATGCGTTGACTGGCATTCCGGATCCGGCGGAGGTAATCCCTCCCTTTCTCATCGATTTTTTCAGCCTGATCCTCGAGCAATGCCAGGCTGAAACCGTCGATGCTTCTCAACGGAGCCCGGAGGTCGTGAGAAACGGAATAGCTGAAACTTTCCAGGTCTTTATTTGCGATTTCGAGTTGTTCGGTGCGAACCTGAACGCGTTCTTCCAACTCCTGGTTCAGCCGTTCCAGTTCCCGTTCCTTGGCGCGAAGCACCGTTACATCCTCCCCCGAGCTGATGGTTCCGATCACCTTCCCATTCTCGTCTCTGATCAAAGCGTTGTGCCAATGCAGAATCAGTTGTTCACCGGTAGCGGTAAGCGCGGAATTTTCGAAGAACTCCGGCCCTTCGATGTTCCCGCTCATAAGCTGCGTGAAAACCTCCCGGACAGTTGTTCTGACATCGGCAGGAATGAAATGATCGAACCAACTTTTACCGATAATTTCATCCTGCGGGTAACCGAAAAGTTCCGATCCTTTTTTATTGATCAATTCGATATTGCCTTCATGGTCTAAAACGATGATTACCGACCCCGCGATGTTCAGGTAATTCTGGGCGCGGTTGCGCTCCTGAATCAGCATCTGCTGGTATTTCGCCCGTTCCGAAAAATCACGGACAATCCCGTTATAATATTTTTTTCCCTGGAAATAAATAACCCGTGAACTGACCTCGACCGGAAATCTGGTTCCGTCTTTTTTCACATGGATGGAATCGTAAAGGAATCCTTCTTCGGGAGGTTCAGTAGTCAGGCGTTGCCGGTAAGGGGGTTGTGCTTCCGGGGCAATTATTTTGGAAGCATTGAAACCAACCAGTTCTTCGCGTGAATAGCCATAAACGCCCATTGCTCTTTCATTACAATCGGTAATGGTACCTTTTTCATCGAGCAGCAGGATGACATCATTGGCACGTTGCATCACCATTTCATAATGCTGGGTAAGAATCAGGCGTTGGGATTCGAGTTTGTAAAGGTTCCTGAAATGGTCTTTTTTCCGTTGCAGAAATATCAAATACAACACCAGAAGTCCCAGTAAAATCATGACCAAAACGCCCGGCAGCGTCCTGCCCCACCAATAAGAAAGGGGTTCCAGCGCTTCATCCTGGTCTGTTTTACTGACCATATACCAGGGGGTACCCGATACGTGCCGGGCATAAAAAAACACCCTGACACCCCGGTAATCGATTCCCTCACTGAATCCCGTGTATCCTTTGGCAGCCATTGCAGCCGGAAGGAGCTCATTGTGAAGCGGTAGTTTCAATCGCAGGGTACTCCCTGGTCTGTGTTTCAATTCACTCAGGTAACCCACACTGTCATCTTTTACTTCCACCAATAAAGTTTCGGAAGTGTGGCTACTAACCGGCCAGGACTGGATCAGGGGGTAGATGAACCTTGAAGGGTCAACCCGGAGAAGCAACATTGCCCGGAGGGTCGTCGAATCGTTCATTCCAATGTAAACAGGGGAATAAAAATCGATGTGGATCTTATTATGGTATTTGCAATAGTAAAAGCTGCTGAACTTTGCGTTCCTGAATTTAATTGAATTAAGGAGGATCATTTGTGCGTCGGAACTTAAAGAGTCACCGAGTGGAGTCAAACTGATATAAATTTTCCCGGTCGAGTCGACAATCAGGATATCCTCATACCCGTAATTATCCTTCATTGGCATTATATGGTCGAGAATGTAGCGACGAAGATCTTCACGCTCCGGATGGTCAATAAACCGGTTTACATACTCATGCATATTGCCGGCCCGGTTCACATAGTTGGCATCGCTTCTACGCTCCCTGATCCAATTGCTGATCTCTTCAGCCTTGTACTTTGAGATGCTTTCCAGTCGTTCCGACGTCAGCCGGACCAGGGTTGCGCGTTGAATTTTTAGATTTATGAATCCCAGGAGGATGATCATCAGGGAAAAAAAAACAAAAGCAGCAATATATTTCCACCCGGGAAAATATTCTGGAATTTTGAATTTCATAGATCAAACGGGTCGATGCAGTAAATATACAACAAGACAGGAAGAAAATCAAATCTGTGAAAAAGGTTTAATTAAAAAATATTCAACCGTGCCGGAACAGGTTTGAAAAGAAGAAATCCTGACCGGGAATCCGGGTGAAGGGTCACTGTCCGTTTACCAGCAGGGGTTTCACAAACCAATCCTGACCGGTCCGGATCCTGACGAAATAGCATCCCGGAGAAGCTCCTGTGATATCGATCAAAAGGTCGGTTTCCGGAGTGGATGGTTTATAACTCTTTTTGAAGACCGAAATTCCCCTGACATCGCAGACCTCTATTTCACAGTCGGCATCCGGGCGGCCGGACAGCGACACGGTGAAGATTCCACTTGTCGGAACCGGGTAGATCCGGATTCTTTGATCGGTTGGTTCATCCATTCCGGGCAAGGTTATGTAAATGTTGTTGGAGGTATCGGAGCTGCATCCGTTTATATTAACCACATCCCAATACCAGCCGATGGCTGTGACGGTATAATTCTGCCCGGTGGCTCCCGGGATCAGTGATCCGTTGAAAAACCACTGATTTCCGTCGGTTGCATTGCTTGAAAGCACCGGTCCTGCCAAGGTGATAACCGGAGCAGGAGGAACCGGGTTCAGTGATACGGGAAGGGTTGACACGGAGCCGTCGCCGCAGCTGTTGCTTCCATAGACTGTAATATTTCCCGAAACGGCAGCCGGACCGAAGTCGACGGTTATTGCATTGGTATTGGCTCCGTTCACGATGAAGGCCCCGGATGGAACGGTCCAGTGGTAGTCGGTCACCGCAGTGATGGGAGCAATCGAATAGACGATTCCCGAAGCGTTCTCACAAACCTGGTCCGGTCCTTCGATGGTACCGGGGTCGGAAGGCAACGGGGTAACGGTAACCTGGAAAGGCGGGGATGCCGGACCCGATCCGCAAAGGTTGTTCCCCTGCACGGTGATGGGTCCTGAAGAGGCATTTGCGGCAAAGCTTACGGTAATGGCGTTGGTATTATAGCCGGCGGTAACGGAGGCTCCCAAAGGCAGGGTCCAGATGTAGGAAACAGCATTGATGACGGGCGCTACCGAATAACTCACGCCGGTGGCTCCGCCGCATACCGCGGCAGTTCCGGTGATGCTTCCGGCTGTTGACGGGAGGGGGTCGACCGTGACGCTGAAGGTCGACGGGGTTGTTGCCGCGCATCCCGCGGTGCTGGTATAGTTTACCGACACCCACTGCGGGCCGGAAGCATTCCACGAAACCTGGATCTGGTTAGTACCTAGGCCGATCACGATAGAGCCTCCCGACGACACGCTCCAGGTATAGGCAGTCATGCCCGATTCAGTCGTGTAAGTGGCATTTGCACCGCCCTGGCAGGCTGTGGCTGATCCCGTAATCGAAGGAACCGGTGGCGGGCTCACGGTAACCGGCAGATTGGACGGGGTTCCGCTGGAACAGAAATTCGTTCCGTACACCGAAACGTTGCCGCTGGTTGAACCGAAGTTGACCACGATGCTGGTGGTATTCTGACCGCTTGTGATGGTTGCCCCGGCAGGAACCGACCAGGTATAACCGGTAGCATTGGTGATCGGGGCAATGGAATAGGTTTTACCGGTGGCATTGACACATACGCTTGCCGGGCCCGTGATCGCTCCGGCTGCCGCGATAGTCGGACAACCGGGCGTAAAGGTCTGATCGGCCCCGTAAAAGGTCCCAGCCGTACTGACACCAACACAACGGTAGTGATAGGTAACATTGGAGGTAAGTCCGGATAGGTTGGCAGAGACGGCAACAGGCGCGTATCCGGTAACTGTGGGAGGAGTTGCCGCCAGGGAGTTTCCGTAACTCGTGTTCAGCCCCCAGTCGAAGGTTACCGTGGTCGGATAGAGGTTGGCAGTAACCGATCCGTTAAGGGTAGCGCTGGTCAGCAAGATATTGGAAGCGGCATTGGTCACCACGACCGGATTCACAATGATTTGTCCGCTGATGGTGATTAAAAGCGAATCCTTCACAGTCACATCCTGCACAGCCACTGCTTTGGCATACACGGTTCCGTTGCCGGTTGCGGTGACCAGTCCGGCAGTACTGATCGCAGCGTTCCCCGTTACCGGGACGATGCTCCAGGTGACATTTTGGTTGGCGGTCAGCGGAAACACGGTCGCAACCATCTGCAGTGTGCCTCCGCTCGTGGTGATGGTTGGAGGGACACTACCCTGGGTAGCAACGACCAGGCCGACCAGGCCCCCGACCGAAATGCCCTGGGCATAACCCATGTATGAGCCGGTGCGGTTTTCGGTCCAGATGCCCGCGCAACGGTTGGGACCGTCGGGGGTGAAACCGTACCGCATCTTTGGAGTTCCTGTCGATGCCGTGGTAGAACTGATCTCTACCTGATTTCCCGCCCAGGCAAAATTACCGTTGGCATCGAGTCGGGTCACATAGATCTTATCATTCACATCCGCAAACATAAACATGGGATTGTCGTTCACCAGGGCCAGATTACCCTCAGGCCGATTGCTGTTTGGACCGATGGCATAGACTACCTTGGCATTATCGGTAAACTGCCGGGCGCCGGTCGTTTTCAGAAATTTCTGCACATAGATTCCGTACTGATTCTGGTTGTAATCGCTGAAGTTACATACAGACCAGACATAGTTTGATGCTCCGGAGAGGTTGATCATGGTATACATCTGGTAATCGTCGTAGGTATTCACATTGGTGTTGAAGGCTGAGCCGTTCATTCCCCAGGGGATGGTTCCGCCCGGGTCGATCCGCTGGAGAAAGGAGTTGAACCTGAAGCCGTTGGAGCTGTAATATCCGAAGTAGGTCACATCGCCATCGGCAACGATCGAATAGTACCGGGCGGCGCTGGTAGTCTGGTTGCAGATCTGAAGCGGGGCATAGACGGCGGTTCCGTTCGGATTGAACATTTGCGCAAAGAGTGTGGTCGACACGCCGTAACCCATCTTCTGATACACCATGGTAAATTTACCTGCCAGATTACCGATCAACTGACCGCGGGTGGTGGTGGAGGTTCCTACGGTGACCACAACAGGGGCGGTCCATGCCAGTGATCCGCTGTTGGTTATCTTTTGGATATTCAGGGTGTTTCCGTTATCGGAATTCCAGGTCACAACAATCTCGCCTGTTGAAAGCAAGGCGGGATAGGGAACCATACCGCCGCCGAGGATGATGCCTCCCGCGCCCCAGAGTTGCGCTCCGGTTTGGGAGATTTTATGAACCACGGCGCTCATGATTCCGGTTCCTTCATGTTGAAATCCGATGACCAGGTTGTTGGAGGCGTCGACACAGACATTAAAAACAAAAGTCGCCGATCCCGATGCCAGGTTACTCACCAGTACGCCATCGGCTCCAAGGAGTTTATAGCCGTCGGCATCAATGAGCTGGGCCCGCATGTCGTAATTGCCGGAATTCTCGTGATAATAGGCGATCCATGTCTTTCCGTCGGATGTGGGAACCGACTGCAAATCGGCGGTTGGCAATCCCGAAATCAGCATGTTCACACTGGTATTGGTATTCCACTGAGCTGACGCCAGGCCTGAGCAGAGCAACATCAGGAGTCCTGCAAAACTCCTTAAAAATGTCAATTTTGTTTTCATTGTTTTGGGTTTTGGGATTACAAAATATTTACCGGCCCGGTCATACGTCAGCAAATCCCCCGGGTCAACGGGTCGTAGTTTCAATGTGTTCAGTCAGCTTTCCCAGGCACCGTACATAGCTTCCGAATTCGTTGTCGTACCATCCGAAGATCTTGGCATGGGTTACCGGAAGGTTCACGTCGCGGTCTTCTTTAATTCCCAGGGAGTGAAGCAATGCGGCAGGCAACGGAAGAAATCCGGTCCGGGTATGGGTTTCGTGTCCTTCGATGACCACGGCGGCGGGAAATCCCATCAGGTCGGACGATACATTCTGTTTTTCGCTGAAGTGAAGCAATCCCTGTTGGGATCCCCGGGTAGCCCGGCGGTAGAGGTCGTTGATGTATGCGCCGCTGATTATCGGTTCACCGCGCTCATCCACCCGCGAATCGAAGGTAATATTGAGGGAAATCAGGGAAACGGTATTGGTCGGGATGCGCACCGAATCGGCCATGAATCCGATGTTTGCTATTTGCGGCAGCACCATTTCCAGCGCTTTTCCCGCTCCTGTGGAAGATAAAATGATGTTGTTGAATACCGACCTGTTTTTCCTCAGATCGGAAGTTCCGGTTGAGGGAACCGCATCAAGTACACTCTGGGTGTTGGTTGCAGCATGAACCGTCGACATGGATGCGGTGAGGATTCGCTTGGTTTCCACGTCTTCGAGCAGGGGTTTCATCATATGGGCCAGCCCTGTGGTGGTGCAGCTTGCCGCTGAAACCACATGGTGCAGGTGCGGCCGGAAGTCGAGGTGGTTAATGCCATAAATCAGGGTTGGATATTCGCCGGAATCCTTGTAGGATTTATCTTTAATCTTAAACGGGGCGCTGGCGATCACATTTCGCGCGCCGGCTTCGAGGTGGCCCCGGAGGCTTCCTTTTGGATCATCGGCCGGTATGGTCGGATCCAGAAATTTTCCCGTGCAATCGACTACCGTTTGAACGCCTTCGCGGGCCCATCCGATATTGCGGGGCAACCGTTCTTTCCTTAAAATTTTTACCGGGAATCCATCCACATCCAGCATACCATCAGAGGCATCAATCACTGTAATCGGGCATTTCTTTCCGGAAAATCCGTGAAGGAAATGATCGAGTGTGCCATAGGTTGAGTCTGTACTGATGGTATGAATCACATCATCGAGGCTTTTACCGACTTCCCGGCCTACGTTGATCACGATACCTTCGAAGCAGCGCGACTGCAGATGGTACCATAATGTCAGTTTTCCGATGCGACCCAAACCGTTGATGCCCAACAGTTTTTTCTCTTTAAGTGAAATTTCCATGATATCGATAGTTTTGGTTAGGTTCAGAATTCCTGTTTCCGGATCGGATAATTACCCTGGTAAATGATGCCAAGCGGCCCGTCCAGCGCGATTTTGTCGAATGCCCTGAACACGGTATCGTTGATGCGGCATGTCTTTTCTTTTTCGTTCACCCTGAGTTCCGTGCAATTGACCACGCAAACTTTACCCAGGCTTGAGGCGGTAACCGCGGCATGAGAGGTGGCCCCGCCTTTGCCGGTCAGCAGTCCGTCGCATTCAAAGATCATCTCAATATCGTCGGGAACCGTGTCGGGACGGGCAAGGATGCATTGACCGTCTTCAAATTTAGCTTTTATTGCCCGGATATCTTCCAGGTCGAAAGCAAGAAATCCATTCACGACCCGGTTGCCGATCCCGATACCGGTGCCAACCTGTTTCATTTTTTGAGGAGGAACGGCGAACACCACCTTCTGTTCGGGCTTGGTCACCGACTGGTCTCTCACCTGTAAAATGTAAAGGTCTTCGGGTTTCGCGGTTTCGAATGTGAATTCGATCTCCTGATGGCCGAAATCGTGTTTTTCGAGCAGTTCGTGGGCAAAGTTATTCAGTTTCTCAAAGATCTTCGGAAAGGCGCTTTCAAGGGAGAAGGGGCTTTTCTGGTAGTATTTATTCCGCTGGGCTTCACTTACGGGAAGGGTATTAACCAGTCCTGCAACAATATCTTCACCCTGGCTCAGAAATGAAAAATCGCCGTTTAGATGGATCCCGGGTGAATTTTGCATCACATCGCAGGTAAAGACCACGCCCGATCCCGATTCGCGGTGAATATTTCCGAAAACCATCTGCTGCACGATCACGGCAGTCCCCCACTCGTGGGCGATCTGAAGGTGGTTGCGGTACACCTTTGCCCGCGTGTTGTCCCATGAATTGAATACCGCAATGATCGCCTGCCTTGCCTGTAACCAGGGATCCTGCTCGAAGGGAACGTTTCTTTCCTTCAACACATCCTTGTATGCGTAAGTGATCTCGCGCATGATGGGCGGCGGAAAGTCGATCTTGCGGCTGATGTCGTACTTTTGCTTGTAATCGATCATAATCTGATCAAATACATCCCGGTCAATTCCGAACGACATACCCCAGGTCTGAAGCAATCGCCGGTAACAATCCCACGAGGTCCAGCCAAAGTTATGCTGTTGGCTGAGAACCTCCGTGATCTCATCATTAAGCCCTACATTCAGAAAGGTATTCATGGCTCCGGGCATCGAGATGGCTGATCCCGACCGTACCGACAACAAGAGCGGGTTCAGCGGGTTGGCGTATTCCCGGTGCGACAGGATCTCAATTTCCCGTATATACCTGTCGATCATGCTATCGACTTCGGCATGCAGCGAGGGATGTTTGGTGATGGAATCCTTCCGGCGAAAGACCTCGGTAGTAATGATAAATCCGGGAGGTACGGAATAGCCCTGAAGATAGAGTTTCTTCAGGAAAAAGCCCTTTGATCCCAGGAAAATCTGGCTGTCGATTCGCGGATCGGCTATGTTGAAGGGGCTGATTACCACATCGGGATCGTACGACATGATGCTGCGTATATCCTCCGGCGTAAAATGATCAGCCATGTTACGCAGGCTGTTGAGCACTTTGCCGATGAAGTTGTCGAGCGATTGAATGAGGAAGGCAGATGAGAGCAGATCGCGGAAGAATGCTTCCGATTTTTTATGGATGAATTTGCTTACCGATTTCTGGTCCAGATTTGTTTCATCGGGAAAGATTTGCGGGATGATCACCTTCAGAAGTTCATCGTACGAACTCATGAAGTAATGGCTGATGATCTCTTTCACGCTTTCGCCCATGAACTGGAAGATGTTAAGATACTGACCGATTGTGAAACTGCCCGAGGTCAGGCTGTACTGCAGCATCTGAAGGTTGGAATTGAAGCCCTGATCGGGAATCCCGTCGAGTTCCAGTCCCTGGCGCAATAATTCGAGGGTCGAATAGATGCTTTTGAGGGTTTTCGCGGTTATATAATCAGTGTTGAGTTTGGCAATGATGCGTTCCATCAGTACGGTGGCGATGCCTTCGAGGCGAAAGGTCACCCCGAGTGCTTCGAATTTTTTTTCGTGGTATTCGCCGTACATCGATGGAATCCCGAATGCGATATGCCGCTTGTGGTAGATGTTTTCCCATCCCTGACTGGGCACCGGGTCGAAGATGATCTGGTTGAGCCGGTCCATGAAGCGGAAAATCAGGCGGAGCGCCTGCTCATCGTCCGACTGATCGAGGTATCGGGTCAGATCATCCACTTCGGCAGGGCTGAAAAAATTGTACCGGTTGAGGATCGCCGCTATGTTGATGGTCTCGAAGGAGTACTTTTCTTTCAGCAGCTTGTAAAGCCTGATCAGGAGGCGGACCCTCCGGATGTCCTGGTCTTTTGCGCTGCCCAGTTCGTTGAGCATCGTCTCAACCGCTTCGGATTCAAGTTCTGAAAGTTGTTTTACCGAGAGGTTGCCTTTTTCACACAGGGCGCTTACAACCTCATGAACTCCCTGCACCCACTCGCCTGACAGATCGATACTCTCGATCACATCGGCCGGCACCAATGGTTTCAAAAGATCGAGGTTCGGATCTTTCCAGAAGTTAAGGATCTCCAGGCATATCAGAATGTGCGAATTATTGCCTTCGGTATGGATCTGCTTTCGCAGGAAATGGATCAGCTTGTCGGCCCGCTGGGATATTTCATCCAGCGTGGTGGTCACCTCGCGGAGTTCACCTTCGGCTCCGATCTCGTTAAAATAAACCGGAAAGATCCGTGTGAGTTGTTTGATCCTTTTAAAGATAGGCGCGATGTCGGAGTTGAGCAACCGGGTCACATCACGCTGGAACAGATCGGTATCGAAGATAAAGATTCCGCCCATCCTCAGGTTGATGATAAGCGCCGACAGCAGTCTTTTCATGACCTCGGGGGAGTACTCGATCAGTTCGAGCCATACACGGATATTCTTGATGTGGTTGCGGTCGACATGAAGCTGCCAGTTGTCGGTAAGGTACACCACGCCCGGAGTAACGAATCCCATCCTGATGAGCTTGTTCTCAAAATAGCGGATCAGGGAAAGGTTGTCGCTGTTCATGATCTCTTTACCCAGGGTCAATACCGAATCGAGTACGGTACCTACATGGTGCTGCCGAAATTCCTCAAAGAGCTGAAAAAGGTTGTCGACTGATACGAGTATCTGATCTTCCGTAAGTTCCTTACCGATATCGCGAATCACACGGTTCAGGTCCCAGAGCAGGTAATCCCGTTGATGCACCATTCCCGGGAGGTGAAGAAGGAAAAACAGATAGTGAAGTTTTTCGATTGCTTTCTCAAAATTCCCGGTAAATTTCCGGAATGCCGTGGCGATATCGGTGTAGGTAAGCGAAACCTTCACTACTTCATTCCAATTTCCTGCGTCAGCAAGCTTTTGTCGCTGAACATCGAAAAAAGGTTTTCCCAATTGCAGGATTTGGTTGGAGTACTGATCACCGAATATTTTCTGCTTTGATCCGTACCATGTTTCTATTTTTGTGGACGACTCCCAGAAATCGAGATTTTTTATAGCGATTTCGCGGACCATTGTCAGGATTCGGGACGAAACTGCAGGATCTTCAGAAAGTTTATCAAGGCTTGTAAAGAAAATTCCCAGGTTGGCAATGCAACTTTCCGTGCTGGCGCCGATGTTTTCTTCTAATACACTGATTGCGTGTTCGATCGTCTGTTTGAAGAGGACGGGGTCAGTCGAAAGGTTTTCGATCAGTTTCAGGAGTGTGTAAACCAGTTGTTCCTTGAGCCGCGGCTCCAATTCTTCCCGGAGCAGGGTGGAAATGATATTACATTCCGCATCAAGCGCTCTGACCGCTTCGGGAAGCGCCCGGTAGAACCATAAGTCGCCAATGAAAATTGCCGGAATCTGTCCTACGACATCAGCGTGATTAGAATAGGGATGGTGGAACTCGTTGAAAAAATCTTCTGAGCGTTTATGAATTCCATAGTAATTGTCAGAAAGGCTGATAAACCATTGATGCTCCTCTGGTATGTCGATTATCAAATCCCTGGTATGTGCCAGGTTTATTTCCAGTGCGGTCGATTGTAATCCGGGGTTCATGGTCGTTTAGTTTAATTACAGGGTCGCGATATGCTTTAAAAGGTCGATGATCCGGTTTGAGTAACCGCTTTCGTTGTCGTACCAGGCCAGCACCTGAACGAAATCGCCGCCGAGGACTTTAACGCTCAGGGCATCGAAAATGGCCGAATGCGGGTTGTTGATGATATCGCTTGAAACGATGGGATCGTTACAATATTCCAGGTATCCTTTAAGCTGCATCCGGGCCTGATTTAAAAAGGCTTCACGGATCATGGGAGCGGTTACAGGATTGTTCAGAAGGGCGGTCAGTTCGACAAAAGAACCGTCGGGCACGGGAACACGTGTCGCGAAGCCGTCGAACACGTTGGTCATCTCACGCATGACCAATGCTACCGAGCGTACCGCGCTTGTCGTGGTGGGAATAAGGTTCACCGCTGCGGCCCGGGCACGCCGGAAATCATCATGCGGCCCGTCGAGGGTCGATTGGTTGTTGGTATAAGGATGCACGGTATTCATGAAAGCCTTTTTCACACCAAAGGAGTCGTGCAGGACCTTGAGCATCAGCGCGACACAGTTGGTTGTGCACGATGCATTCGAAATGATCCGGTCGGTGGGAAGGAGCTGGTGGTGGTTGATCCCCATGACAACGGTACGGTCGATCAGCTCATCGCCGGGGGGACAGGATAGGATCACTTTGCGGACACTTCCCCTGAAATGCTGTTCAAGTTCCGGACGGGTTTTAAAGAGGCCGCTCGATTCCACGATCACTTCTGCCCCGGAGGTATCCCAGGGAATTGCCGAAGGATACATGCCCGAGGTGACGGGGATTTTCCTGCCGTCGACCAGCAAAAATCCCCGGTCCGGTTCAATCGATCCCAAAATCCTGCCATGAACACTGTCATATTTTATAAGATGCGCCAACAGCGGCACATCCATCGCGTCGTTGAGGTGAACAATTTCAATCTCCGGTGTCGCAGCGGCAAGCCTGAAAACCAGCCTCCCGATCCTTCCCAGTCCGTTTATTCCTATTCTGATAGCCATATTGAGTTCAGTAAGCGTATTTTAATCTAAAAGAAAAACCACTTCCGGCGCCTGATTGGTTGGGGACCGGTTGTTACAAATTTAACGCTTTTTCCGATTGGATTTCAAGGAAAAAAGATCCTTACTCCGGCAGTGGAAAATTAAAAAAACGGGAACAACTCGACTGACCGGGGATTGATCATTGAACGGGCAGGGAAACACTGAAAGCGCTTCCGCTTCCGGCTTCGCTTTTGGCCCATATCTTTCCGCCGTGTTTATCGATAAATTCCTTACAAAGGATCAGTCCGAGGCCGGTTCCTTTTTCTTTCGCGGTTCCATAGGTAGAATAACTTTCATCGATGCGGAACAGTTTTCCCAGTGATGCCTGGTCGATTCCCACACCCGTATCCCGGATTGTTACGATAACGTCGGCCGGGGTTTGCTCAGCAGTTATGGTGACGGCGCCTCCCGGTTTCGTAAATTTAATGGCATTGGAAATCAGGTTGCGCACAACGGTGCTGATCATAGGTCTATCCGCACTGACGATGTATTTCCGGGAAATGTTATTCACGATGGTTATCGATTTCTGGTGCGCCGAATCCTCCAGCAGCGAAGCCACATCACCAATCAGCCGCGTTAAGTCAAGGTACTCCGGATTAAATTCCATTTTGCCGGTCTGGGATCGGGACCACTCCAGGAGGTTGGTCAGCAGATCAAGGATACGGTTCGATGATTCGTGGATGATACCTGCGTACCTGCCCACCTCCTGGTAATCTTTCTCTTCGATTCGTTCCTTTATAACATCACTGAAACCGATGATGGCATTGAAGGGATTCTTGAGGTCGTGGGCGATAATCGAGAGGAATTTATCCTTCATCATATTAAGTTCCCTGAAACGGGTTTCGCTGAGGCTGAGGGCTTCCAGGGTTTGACGTTGTCGGGTGACATCCCTCGAAAAAACGCCCACCTTGTCGGTGGTCTCATTTTGGTAATGGATCGGGTAAATCACATATTCGTTGTACATTCCATCGCGTACATCCTCTCCGTGGATTATCTTTCCGGTATCCAGCGACTGACGGATAAGGGTTAATCGCTTTTCGGCAATTGCGGCCGGTAAGAAATCAAAGAAATTCTTCCCCACCATTTCTTCCCGGGTCATATGCATCCGGCGGGCATGGGCCTCATTGGTATCGAGGACTGTTCCTTCCCGGTTGAGCAGGATTATAAAATCGTCGGTCGATTCCATAATGGCCCTGGCATTGGTTTCGCTTTCCCTGAGTTTTTGTTGCGTCTGTTTCTGTTCGGTGATATTCCTGATAATGGCCACAATCTGGTTTTCCGAATAAGGCACCATGCGGCATTCAAACTGTTCGATCTCCTTACCGGGAATGGGAAGTTCATATTCATAAATCTGGATGGATTTGCCCTTCAGGGTTTCCCGGATCTTTCCCATGGTCAGTTCTGCAAACCATGCCGGCATGACCTCCGAAATGCTGCGTCCGATGAACATTTCAGGCTTCAGGTAAAGATCGTCTTTTGCTGCTTTATAACTCAGGAAAACGCCGTCGGCATTCACCTGAAATATCATGTCGGGGATCGCCGCTATCAGCGCTCTGGCATGTTGTTCGCTTTCGCGAAGCGCCTGCTCCACTTTCTTTCGCGCCGAAATATCTCTGATCAGCGCCAAAATGTACGCTGTGTTGCCCAGTTCTATTTTTCCGGCGCTGACTTCGACCGGATAAAGGGTTCCGTCTTTATGTCGGTGAACAACTTCCAGCGTTTCATGTTTGATTTTTTCCAGCACCTCCTCGACGGATCGATCCTTCATTCGTTCCCGGGCTCCGGGCTCCAGGTCGAGGAATGACATTTTCAGGAGTTCTTTGGCTGAATATCCGGTATGGGTGACAGCAGCCTGATTGACTTCGATGATATTGCCTTTCATGTCGTGGAGGAAGATCATCTCGACCGCCTGATCCATTATAGCGCGGTACTTCATCTCCGATACCTGCAACGCTTCATCCTTGCGTTTCTGTTCGGTAATATCGATGATATTTCCCGAAACTCTTGCAACCGATCCGTTCTCAAAAACCGGGTGGCCGATGGTCCGGATCCAGATATGGCGTCCCGTCGCTGTAATGAAGGGGAATTCCAGGTCGTACGGAATCCCCTGTTCACAGCACTTTTTGAATGCGATCAGGATTGTTTCCCGGTCAGCAGGCAGGTAACATCGGAGACTCGCCTCAATGAGTTCTTTCCCCTGCAACGGGTAGGTATCATGGTCAAAATCATGGATCCGGTAGGTCTCGGGAGTCCATATTGCCGATTGCTCTTCGATATTCCACTCCCATCCTCCTATTTTAGCCAGTTGCTGGGTCGTTTGTAAAAGTTCATGCATCCGGTCAAGGGCCTCCTCGCAGTTTTTATGATTAACGGAATAATTTCCGGGGTCTCCCGTTTCGATCACCTCCTTCGACAGATGTTGTCTCTTTTTTGGTTCGCTCATATCCAATTTTGTTAGGTACCTGCCGGGAGGGTAAACCTGAAGGTGCTTCCCTTTCCCTCTTTACTTTCAACGCGGATCTCACCGCCCTGTTTAACAACGAATTCATTACACAAGATCAAGCCCAGGCCGGTTCCTTTTTCCTTGTCGGTACCGGGTGTGCTTGTTTTATTTTCGATGGAAAAGATCTGAGATTGTCTCTCGGCCGGGATCCCGATTCCGGTATCGCGGATTGCAATCTCCACCATTTCGTTTTGTCTGGATGCTTTAACAAAAATGCTTCCGCCCCGCGGAGTAAACTTGATGGCGTTGGATACCAGGTTCCGCACGATGGTATCGACCATGTTTTGATCTGCAACTACCCGGAGGCCGTCGGGAATCTCTACTGTGATGGCAATATCTTTTCGCATCGCCTGTCCTTCGACAACCGGGAGCGTCTCCATCAACTGCTCTTTCAAATTCATCACTGCGGGTTGAAATGTGATCCTTTTGGTCTGTAAATTGGCCCAGATGAGCAGGTTTTCAAGTAATGCATAGGCCTGCTTTGAGGAGGAGGCAATTTTCATCAGCAGTGCGGTAACCTGATGCTGGTCCATCGTCCCGAACTCCTGAATCAGGAAGTCGGTAAATCCGAAAATGGCGTTGAAGGGACTCTTCAGGTCGTGGGCAATGATTGAGAAGAACTTATCGCGTGTGGCAACCAGCTCGCGGAGTTCCTCAGCATTCTTTTTCATTTCGAACTCCATTTTCTTCCGTCTGTCGATATTCCTGCTGACTCCCAGTACTTCAATTTCGCCGGCGGCATTGAATTGTATCTGGGTGGCTACTTCAACCCAGATGACCGAACCATCTTTACAGGATTGCCTGACTTCGTTCAACTGACGGGTCAGGTTCGTATCCCGGTGTTTGAGAAATTCCGGGATGCCAATCTCAAGTCCGCGCCTGACCAGCTCCAGCGATTCCGGTTCCAGTGATTCATCCATCGACTGGGCCATCGCCTCTTCCGGGGTATAGCCGCGGAGGTGGATGATCGAGGGGCTGATATAGGTAAACTTTTCGCACGAAAGGTTTAATATCCAGATCACATCGGCCGAATTCTCCGTGATCAGGCGGTACTTTTTTTCACTTCTCCGTAGTTGTTCTTCCGATTTCAGCCGTTCAGTGATATCTAAAAAGGTGACCACGGCGCCTTTAATCTTGCCCTCATGAACAATGGGATACGACCAGTATTCGGCAGGGAAGCTGCTTCCGTCGGCCCTCCAGAGAACCTCATCGGTGACATGCGTTCCGACCCCTACCTGAAATGCTTTAAAAATCTCGCACGACTCGACCGGAAACGGGGTACCGTCCTTTCTTGTATGGTGGATAAGATGGTGCATATTTTTACCGATGATATCGTGATAGTCCGGATAGCCCAATATCTTTACTGCGGAATTATTGCAGAAGGTACAATTTCCATCTCTGTCGATGCCATATATCCCGTCGGCCGCGGAATTAAGTAACTGAAGGAATTTCTCCTGGCTCTCCTTCAGATCGAGTTCTGCCTTTTTATGGTCGGTGGTTTCAAGGGTCAGTAGAAAGATCCCTTCGGGAACCGGTTCGATACGTACTTCAAACCAGGCAACGGAACCGTCGGGGAATGCATAGGAAGATTCGACACGGACGGGAAATCGTTCATCCATGCACTTTTTATAGGTGGCAAAGATGTTGGTCTGCTCGATTCCGGGGAACAACTCCTGAATTTTCCTTCCTGTCATCTCTTCCCTTTTCATCCGCGCCTGGAGCGCATTTGCTTCATTCACATACAAAAATGTCCAATCATATCCGACCAGGACACACCCCTCCAGCATCGTGTCAAGCGTTGAACGATAGCGTTCTTCCGATAACCGCAATTGGTTATGACTGATCCTGAGTTGTTCGTGTGTCTCTTTTAGTTTGGAGAAGCTGTTTATTTCATTATACAGGATCAGCGCAATGTAATTAAAGAAAAGGTTTAACAGCTTTTGAACTTCAGAAACCGAAATCATGATATTCTCAATTTTGAAGACCCCGATGATCTCCTTGGCGGCCAGCAACGGAAAGGTCCAGGTGATAGCATTTTTCAGTCCGGGCGTGGTCATTTGGGTTTTACTGATATCATCCTTTGATTCGACCGGTTCGCGGGTTTCCATTACTTTTTGAACATCGGGATCATCGATTTTGGTCAGCCGTAATCTTTTCCCGAAAACGTCGGCGTAAAAATATTCCCGGTCGAGGATATAATAGATGGCCACATTGGAGCCGCCGATGTTGTCCATTACGGTTAAAAGAAGGTTATCGATGGTGTTTTCGAGCCCTGTACCCGAACTGATCCGGGTCACGAGGTCGGCGATCAACTGGAGATACGACTTCTCGAGGGCAAGCTTTTCAACTCGTTTCCTCAGATTATCCAGTTCTTCTCTTTCGATTGTCACCATTTCCGTGTTCATCGGTTCCCGAGTTTTAAAAAAATGGTTTGCTTTAAAACCGATTCAAGATTATCCAGTGAAACATCCATCCATTTGACCGGCAAACCGACCGTTTGGCCCGCGTGTAATGCCTGTGCTTCAAAATTTCCGGAACAGGGGGTTCGCAGGGCGAGGATAACAGATCGGTCGCCTTTGAAAATATCTTTGATTATTTCTGGAGTGTTTCCGAAGGTCTTACGGATGATCTCATCCCAGCGTAATGCCCAGTCTTCCAGCAAAAAATAGGCTCCTCCGGCAAGTTCCCTGTTAAAAATTGTTTTCCCCAAAAGCATTTCGGCGCAATTCTGACCTTTCGACCGGATGGTCTTTGAATTCTCCAGAATCCGTTCCATCAGGGGGTGGCAGGCGCCGTAAAAGACGATGGTTTCGCGGTCTTTGTATTTGTTAAGGGCCGTTTTCAGGCCTTTCGACAATTTTTCAAAATCGATATGGAGAGAGGAATCGAGGAACCGCGGTTCTACCGGCCAACTGTTTTTCCGGATCAGGAAGGCGATCTCTTTTTTCAGGATCCCGCAACTGATCAGAAGTAGTTTATCGTTTTTGGTCGTGTTTTCCGGTTTCATTGACTGCCTGTTTCATAAACTGCTTCGAGCATGGTTCTGATATTCTCTTCCGGGATGGCATAGGGCATGACCAGCGTTCCGAAAAGAAATTTTCCGCCGGGCATGCCGGCCGCGAGCATCCGTTTGACCTCCGTTCTGATCTCCTCCTTCGACCAATCTATCAGTTTGATATCGTTGATCACACCGCAGGTCAATGCCCGGCCGTTGATGATTTTTTTGCCTTCGGCGAGGTCATCGAGCGGGCTGAGGTAAAAGGTTGTTATTCCCAGTTGCTCAATTACCTGGTCGATCACTGGATTCATCCTGGCTCCCCCGCAGTAATAAACCAGTCCATTTGTTCCGCCCGGTTGCAGGTCGCGTTTCATCCAATAGAGCGACCTTTCGCGGAACAGGTTCATGGGAATGAAATCGGTCGATCCGAACGCGTTGGCATAGACCAGAATATCGGCGCCAGCAGCCCGGTAGGCTTCAATTTCCTTCCGGAAAAAATCGGAGCATTTGGTCAACAGTTCATCGCGTACTTCTGCCGGCCCGAGGAGGAACAATTCCATCCATTTTTCCATCCCGATCAGCATGGCCGGAAGGGTCATGGATGCCGTGACATAGGCGCAGATCGGGTACCGGCCGCCCACTTCCTTTCTCAGAATTTTCAGGCATTTCAAAGGTTCTTCAAAAGCCGGATGACCGGTCAGATCGTCGGGAACCTGCAGCTTATGAATGTCGTCGTAGTTTTTCAGGATCATTTCGCCCACGTTGGGTGATCCCTCCGCAGCAAAGATGATCCGCCGGCATCCCAGCAACTCGGCTTCCTTTCCTACATAGAAGAGGCTCCAGACGTTATCATAACCGTACTTTTCGCGCATTCTGAGCTGGGCTTCGGCAACATATTCCCCTTTCGAGAAATATTGTTTCAACGGCATTCCCAGTTCTTTTGCTCCCTGGTCGATCAGGTTGCAGAATACCGGGATCCGGTCTGAAGTGGTTCCATTGACGGCAGCCGTTAATCGATCCATTCCTGTGATCATGATGTCGCCTCCCGAATCAGTTTTGATATCACCTCACCCGCTTCAATGCCGTTGTCGGCCCAGGCATCAGCCTTAACCATTTTATACAGTTCATGATCGTAACGGTACGGGGCTCCACCTACGATGATTTTTATTTTATGCTCCATCCCGGCATCCTGCAGGATCTTCCGAACCCCGAGACAACCGGTTTCTCCTCTTGCCGTATGGATCATCATCGACGAAATCCCGATCACCTGTGCCTTCCCTTCAATTGCGGCTTCAACAAATCGTTGCGGGGAGACGTTCAGACCAAGATCGGTCACATCGATGGTCATGGCTTTCAGACAACCTGTAACAATTCTTTTTCCAAGCCCGTGAAAGTCACCCTGGGAGGTCCCGATAACCACGTGACCGATTACGTTCTTTCTCTGCTTAAATTTCGGGATCATTTGTTCGGTGACCTCGGCAGCAATCTGTGAGGTTATAAAATGCTGGGCCAGGCTTGCTCCGAAATTTTCGCTGATCGACCTGACCATCCTGTCGATGGTCGGGATAACCACCCTGAAGACCACATCTTCGGGCATCAATCCCTGATCGACCGCATATTGCACAGCCTGTAGTGCGCGTTCCCGGTCGGTATCTAAAATAGCCTCGGTGAATTTGCGGGTGGTGGCTGTCACCAATTCGTTCATAGGCATTCAGTTAAGCTCAAAGAGGTCTTATTTGTCCAGGACTTTACTGATTGATGATAACAAAATGGTTCGGGTAAAAGGTTTCGGCAGAAACGCGTTGAAGCCTTCCGCGAAGAGTCGCTTTTTATCATCCATACTGGTAAATCCGGTTACGGCAATGACCGGGACGGTGGCATTGGATTCGAATTTCCGGATCTGTTTCAGCGCCTCCACCCCGTCGATCCCGGCTCCCAGGTTGATATCCATCAGGATGACATCGTAGTATTTTTCATGGGCCATTTTTACGGCAGATTCCCCGTTGTAAGCCTTCTCGATCCTGAAAGTACCCTCCAGATACATCTCCAACAGTTCTACATTGTATTCGTTATCTTCAACGACGAGGACTGTAAGTATGGGTTTTTGCTCCTCCGGAGTAACGACGGCGGGAACGGGTTCCATCATCTGCTGCTTCTCATGCCCGGTTGGTTCAGCCTGGAAGTCCGTGGTTATGATTTCCGGGAAGCGGACCGTAAAGGTGGTTCCCTGATCCGGAACACTATGTAAAGATATTTCGCCCTGGAGCCGGGTCAGTATCCGTTTACACAGGGAAAGCCCGATCCCCAGCCCTTCGTAATAGCGCCCCTGACCCTCGCTGACCTGCCTGAAATCATCAAATACCTGGGTGTGAAACTCGGGAGCAATCCCGATGCCTGTATCACTAACCTCAAACACGGCAAACCCGGATGTTTCGCCGGTCTCTTTTTTCACCCGGACCTGAATTGATCCCTTGTGGGTGAATTTGATGGCATTATCGATCAGATTGGTAAGGATCAGACTGGCGAACGACCTGTTAAAGCAGGTCAGAATCCCAGGTGGCACTGACACCTCAACGGCCAGGTTCTTTCTTATTGCAAGATCCCGGAAATCATTGGCAATCTGCTCCGCCATCTCGCTGAGGTTGATCATCTCCATGTCGGGCGGCTTTTTATCAGCTTCAAAAACAGCCAGGTCTATCATGCTGTTCAGCGTTTTTAACAACCTCTTACCTGAGGTGTTAACCATATTTGCCATGGTTCTGACCTCCTCTATCGATTCGGTGTATTTCATCAACTCCGAAAACCCGAGGATGCTGTTCATGGGCGTGCGGAACTCGTGGTTCATGTTTGCCAGTAACGATGACTTCAACCGGGAAGATTCCTCGGCCTTGTCGCGGGCTACCAGGAGTTCCTGTTCGGCTTCCTTCCTTCTTTCTATTTCCTCTTTGAGGATCTCCTGATTTTGTTCCAGATCCTGAACCAGTTGTTGCAATGTCTCGTACAGTTCCTTATTTTGCCTGATCAGCTTCTTCTTTTCGAGCGAGTTGTCCATGATGAGACGCATGTCGTTCTCCTCATAGGGCTTGGTAAAATAGTAGGTGATCATGCTGCCGTTGATCGATTTGATCACGGCATCGATATCGGAATAGCCGGTTATCAGCATGCGTACGGTTTCAGGATATTCGACCCGGATTTTCTGCAGGAATTCCACCCCGGTGATCCCCGGCATCCGCTGGTCGGAGATGACCAGGTCGATGTCGGTTTTTTTCATGATCTCATAGCCTTCATCGGCCGACTTTGCAGTATAAACTTCGTATGTATCGCGGAAGATGCTTTTAAACCCGATCAGACTCGCCTCTTCATCATCGATGTAAAGGATTTTGTTTTTTGTTTCGTCAGACATATTCTGGTTTTTGTACTGGTAAGGTTATTAGGAAAGATGCTCCTGAATGTTCAAGGTTTCTTGCTTCGACCATCCCGCCATGTTCCCGGATGATGTTGCTGCTGATAGACAATCCGAGTCCCATCCCTTTTCCGACAGGTTTGGTAGTAAAAAAGGGATCGAACATTTTGCCCATAATGTTTTCGGGGATCCCTTTCCCGGTATCGGTAATTTCGATGGTAACCCAGGGGGATCCGTTGCTTTCGATCACGTTGGTTGTAATGGTGATCTGTTCGCGGTCGGTCATCTCCTTTTTCGCCTCGATGGCGTCGATGGCGTTGGAGATAATGTTCATTAAAACCTGGCTGAGCCGGGCAGGATAACAGGGAATCGGGGGAATCGGTCCGTATTCTTTGACCACCCGGATGCGGTTGTTGATCTTGTGTTGTAAAAGCAGGAGGGTTGAGTCGATGTTTTCATGGATGTCGATCTCTTTCATATCCGCCTCATCAATACGTGCAAAGCGGCGGAGGCTTTGCACGATTCCCGTAATCCTTTGGGTGCCGTTCACAATATTGGCGGTAAGGAGTTTCAATTCATCCATTCGTTCGCTGAAGTCGTTTTGTTCTTTAAACACGTTTAACTCCTGAATTTTTGATCCATCGCATTGCTCAAAGAGTTCCTCATACTTTTTCTGAAGTTCCAGGAAGAAGTCAATGTTTTTTGAAATACCGAGTGAGGAGGTGTAGATAAAGGAAATGGGATTGTTGATCTCATGGGCGATTCCGGCGGTAAGGACCCCGAGTGATGCCATTTTTTCAGAGTTGATCAGTTGGCTCTGGGCCTCTTTTAGTTGTGCCAGGGCCTGGTTAAGGTCATAATTCCTGATTTCGAGCAGGCGTTGGTATTTGCGCAGGGCAAGGTGGGTCCGCACCCGCGCCAGCGCTTCGGCGATCTGGAAGGGTTTGGAAATAAAGTCAACGCCACCGGTTTCAAAGGCGGTCACCTTATCGAAGGTATCGGTGAGGGCGCTGATGAAGATGACCGGGATTCCGCTCAGGGTCTCATTTTGTTTGAGGATTCTGCACACCTCGAAACCGTTCATTTCGGGCATGTTTACGTCGAGGAGGATGATGTCGGGTGGATCGTGTTCGGCCGAACGGATGCCCATTGGGCCGCTGGTGACTGCCCTTACCTTATACCCCTCTTTCTGAAACAGGTGGATGAGGACTTCTAGGTTAGCCGGTGTGTCATCCACGATGAGAATGGTCTCTTTGTTTTGATCGGCTTCCATAATTTTGCTTTTATTTAAGATCAAAGAGTTGGTTCAGCGTTTCCAGGTTGAATGATTTTACGAGGGCCCGCAGCCGGGATGCCAGGTTGGCATCAAAAGGATCGATCAACCCTATTTTTTCCTCGAGCGCCGCGATATCGCCATCAATCAGGGCCTCTTTGATCTGCTCAGCGACAGCGCTGGGAATAGCGTAAATATCCTCTGTGTTGAGCGGTTCCGATCGCTCCCGGGTGGCAGGCGCCTCTTCCTCTTCCCGGCTGATGAACTTCACATCCAGCCGTTCTGCAATTTTCTCAAATATTTCGTACTCCCTGAAAGGCTTCTTGATGAATTCGTCGGCGCCCGATTCAAGGATGTTCTGCTTGTCCTCTTCGAAAACACTCGCGGTCACGGCGATAATATGAACCTCTTTACCGCCGGGGAGATCCCGGATGGTGCGGATCGCTTCAAAACCATCCATAACGGGCATGAACATATCCATCAGGATTAGGTCGGGATTCCAGGATTTGTACAGATTGATGGCTTCGAGTCCATCGCTGGCTGATTCAATGGCAAACCCCACTTTGGAGAGCATCTTGGTAAGGAGTTTCCGGTTGGCATCCTTATCATCCACCACAAGAATGCGGAGCTCTTTCTGGCCCGTCTCAAGTCCGATGACATTGCTTTTCCGTTCCCTGAACACCACATTTTTCTGATCGCCCTCGCTGATCTCGATGTAAAACCGGAAAAGGGAACCCTGTCCCACCCTGCTTTTCACCGATATTTCACCCCGCATCATGTGTATATATTCCTTGCAAATGGCCAGCCCCAACCCGGTGCCCGACTGGATCTGCTTGCCGCTGCGGGTCTGTTCGAAATGCTGGAACACCTTGCCGATCTCCTCCTCCGCGATCCCGGCGCCGGTATCTTCGACCTCCACGTATAACAGGTATTTCCCGGGTGGCGTTGCGACAGTCCAGGCTCTGAGGATGATGCCTCCCTCGGTGGTGAACTTGACCGCGTTGCTCAACAGGTTGATGATTATCTGTCTGATTTTCCCTTCATCTGCGTCGACTATCCTGGGAACAGTTTCCGCTATTTCGAGCATCAGGTACAGTTTCTTCTCATCGGTTTTTGTGCGGAAGAGGGTGCCGACCTCTTCAAGCAGGCCGGGCAGGTTAAAGGTGATGCTGTTAAGCTGGATCCTGCCCGCTTCGATTTTCGACATTTCAAGAATGTTGTTGATCAGGGCAAGCAGGTGCTCCCCGCTTGAATTGATGATGGCAATATTTTCGCGCTGATCCTCCGAAAGCGTCAGATCCTTTTCCATCAGCTGGGAGAAGCCCAGGATGGCGTTGAGGGGGGTTCTGATTTCGTGCGACATGTTGGCCAGGAAAATGCTCTTTGCCTTATTTGCAAAAACTGCGGCTTCTTTTTCCACCTGAAGTTTCTCGATCCGTTTTTGTTCCGAGATATCCTCAAAGATCCCGACACCGCCGATGATCCGGTTTTTATCCGAAAACAAGGGTGTGTATATCGCCCTGATGAACGTGGTCACCCCGCTTGTGGTAGAGGTATAATTACCGGTGAAGGTCGCTGGTTCCCCGTGCAACGACCGGTCGAAGACTTTCAGCATCTCCTTGTCGTGGATTGTGTTGTACAGGTTTTTCCCGAGGATTTCCTCCTTGTGAAGGCTGAATATTTCCTCATGCCCTTTGTTTACTGTGGATATCGTACCGTCCGGTCCGTAATGAATGAAGCCGAATGGTGCGTTGTCGAGGATCAGATTCAGTTTCTCATTAGAGATCCGGATCTCGCGGGCGGCCATGACAGACTCCTGTTCGCGGAGTCTGATTTGTTCCAGCATCTCATTAAACCGGTCATACAGAATCCCGATCTCATCGTCTCCCTCGCGGGGAATCCGGAGCGAATAATCCCCGCTCCGGGAGATCACATCCGTGAATTCAGCCAGTTTTAAGATCGGTTTCGAAATAAATCCCTGCAGGTAACTGGTCAGAAAGTAGCTCAGGGTGACCAGGATAACCATCACCAACAGCAGTAACCCAACATACTCCCTTATCTGACGATCGAGCAGGTCGGTCGAGGCAATCAGGAGGATGGTTCCGAAATGCCGCGACTGGTAATGGATGGGCTCCGCCACAAAAAGGTATCTCCCGGTATAACCCGATACAATCTTTTTGGGATCGATCACCCCGGGAAAGGTAGTCTTTTTTGGGTCGAACCGTGCAACGAGAGAATCCTTCTCATTGAAGAGGAGCGCTGCTGAAACCTCCGGAACTGATTTGACCTTGCGAAGCACATCGGAAGCGCCTTCAGGATCAGAAAAGGCAAGGGGCGATATGCAGTATTCACCGATCAGCCGTGCGTGGAGGTGCATGCTGTTTTCGAGATCGCCCTTATAGTCCCGGATGCCCCAGGTGATCAGCAGTGAAAATGCAATGAGGATCACAAGAAGCAAAACCACCAGAACCAGAAAGATCAATTTGTGTTTTATCGAGAGCCTTGAAATGAACCCTTTGCTGATCCTGATCATATTCTGGTTAATTAATGGTTATCCTGTATTGAATTGATTAAGCTGTATAAAATTAATTAGAAAACACTCTTTTTGTTCACGATCCGTAAAAAATTCTCAGATATTCACCGGATCAACTATCCGTGCAACACGCAGGAGTCTATAATCAATGTTAAAGCCAGTCGATTTCATGGCTTTCTGGTTGATCTCAAACCGGAGTTTCCCGTCCAGGTTAAAAAAATTGATGATACATCCGGCGCTGGCATACCCATCCGTATCTCCGACTGTCAGCACAGGTAGTTTTTTTACCCGGGCGAGTATCTTCTCCAGGATAGATTTTTTCATTTGTGGCAGATAGAGCATCTGACACTCGGTCAACTGACTGATATCACTAAGGTTTACCACCTTAACCACCCGTTCTTTGATCTTATGATTCCGGTAAACATCTCGGATTACATCCCCGAACTCCGGGTCATCAAGAACCGCGATGACAAACGGACTGGTCGAAGCCGCAGCATTATTCCCGGGCCAGTCGATGAAGAGCGCGATCTTTTCGAGCGCCACAGCTTTTAATTCAAATTCGGTAGTTTGTGAATATCCAGTCACGCTGAAGAACAGGATCAGATACCAAATCGCCTGTATTTTAACCATTCTGAGAGTCATTTTTCCGATAATCGTTGATCATTTTTCGTAGATCCGGTTGCAGCCAAAGTGCTTTATCTGAAAGTCAATTTCAGGCCTGCCATAAAGGAGAAACCCGTGTTGATGAACTGCCAGGGCATGGTGTACCGGTTATTGGTCAGGTTGTAGCACTGGGCAAAACATTCCAGTTCGTATGATTCGCCCCTGGCAATACGTTGGGCCAGGTAGGCATTGATCAAAATTCCGGGAATGTATTTTGTCCTTGAGGATTTTGATGTGCCGTCGTAAAAGCCACCGTTGTACCCAAGTGTCGGAACGATGGAGAGTCCGAACGGGGCATGGTAATCGAGCCCGCAGTTGACCACGATGGAGGGCGCAAACGGGATCTCGACGATGTTCTGATCGGGATTGGAATCGTTTTTAATGTCGGTCATCATATAGGTGGCATTGGCGAACCACGAAAGCGAGGACCCGATTTTTTGGGTGATCTCCACTTCACCTCCCATGGAAGCCGACCGGGTGTTGATCGATTGGGATTGCGAAGGGTTCTGGCTTACGACATTATCCACGATGGCATCGTTAACCAGCGTATAGAACAGTCTCAGTCCTGCTTTCAGGGTGGAGGTAAAACTGCCTTCCAGTCCGGCATCGATACCGAGACCGCTTTCCGGCTTCAGTCCGGGATTGGGAAGTTGGCCGTTGCGGCCGGGCACTTTGAAATCGCTCATGGAGATCGTCCCGCTGGTTGATTTGAGGCCCGGTGGCGCAAAGCTGCTCCCGGCGTTGGCATATACTGCAAACATTTTGCTGATGGTGTAACGGATCCCGGCGCTCCATAGAAGCCGGTTCCAGGTTCTTTTCGACTGCTCCAGTGACTGGCAGTTTACCAGGGCAATGAGGTTCTGTACCCAGGCATACCGCAGACCTCCTCTGAGCAGGAGTCCTTTTACCGGTCGCCACTCCTCCTGGGCATACACGCCAACCTGGGAGGAGGTCGCCCGGGTGCCGTAAATTCTGTAACCAACCAGCGGGTCGGTCCAGGTGGTGTAATCGGCGCCCTGGTAATCGGCGCCCACACTCAGCGCGCTCTGCTTCCCGTGCATCCAGGTCAGCGAAAGATCGGCAGGGACGATGAGTTGCGTCACCCCGTTATCTGATTTCAGCGTATCGATTACACCGTAAACGCTTTCCTGCCAGGTGCGGTCGTAGGATCGCAACCCGATATGAGACTGCAGATGCAGTTTGCGGTTCAACGTAACATCGTACCCCGCGTTCAGCGTCCCGTAATCATTATCATATCCACGGTACACCCTTCCTGCATCTCCCGTATGAAAGGTCTTCTGAAAAAAGAGCGTCACTTTCTGGGTCTCATCCTTCCCGGCAAAAAGGGTGATACCCCCGTAAATCTTTGTTTTTTTATACGCCGGATCTTTGTGCATATTCAGCCAGGAGCCCTCGGTTCCGTAATTGGTGTAATCAGACATTTCGTAAGTAATGCCGGCAAAATAGTTGAATCGGCCGATCCGGTTTTGATGGAGAATCTGTCCGTTCAGGGTGTTATAGGATCCAAATGAGGTACTGAAGGAGGTCTGCGGTTTCTCGATCCGATCCTTCAGGATGAGGTTTACAGTTCCGGTCAGAGGACTTTGAATCCCGGCAAAATCCTGGGAAAGGTAGTTGGGATAGATCACCGAAGCCGGACCCCGCTGAACCTCGACACGGTCGATGATATTCAGGTCAAGCGACATGGGATCAATAAAAGCATCTATCGGAAGACCCTGGAGCATATAGGTGCTGTACTTGGGGCCGATTCCGCCATAGGTTCCCCAATTGGCATCGTTGCGGGAGAGAACAGTCACGGAAGAGCCCGGAAGAACCGCGATCAGTTCGCACAGGTTCCGGTTTCCCAAAACGCTTGTTTCGATCGCCCGGGAAGTGACCAGGTCGACTTTTTGCGTTACATTGCTCCCCGACTGCGGCAACTTCGAAGGAGTAATTACGACATTCATAAACGATTCAAGATCCATCTTGAAGAGTTCGTCGACCGGTTTTTGGTTAATCGTATCCTGTGCGAAAACAGGGGTCGTCCCAAGCATACAGATTATTCCGATAAAGATGATAATTTTTACATTCATAATGATTTAATTTTTAGGTTCTGAGTAAAATATTCCCTCATTTTACCTATATTTGATTGTTTGTAACTGTCACCACAAACAAATATAAGCAAAAAATCATTTATTTTACATACCTTCCCACTCATGGATGTCATATGGAACACTCCGAATCACCCAAGTTACAGCAGACCAGCGCTGTTTACTTTTCTGATCTTTTTAAATATTTTCAGTGCCGTATCCCAGAATAAAGATTCGATCGTGGTTGATGATTTGTTGAAACTGTCATTGACAGAGCTCATGGATGTTAAGGTCACTACCGCGGCAAAAATTTCACAGAACCTGCGAGAGACTCCTACCACGGTCAGGGTCATATCGGCCGAACAAATCAGGGAACGGGGATATTTCACCCTCGAGCAGGCGCTGGCAGACCTTCCGGGATTCCAGTTCAGAAACATCAACGGATTCAACACCTACAGCTTTCTGAGGGGCATTCCGAACCAGAATAATCTGATCCTGCTGCTGGTTGACGGAATCCAGATCAATGAGCTGAATTCAGGTGGATTTTATGGCGGCGCACAGTTCGACCTGGCCAATACGGAACGGATTGAGGTCGTTTACGGGCCTTCTTCAGCGCTTTATGGAACAAATGCGGTTTCTGGTATCATCAACATTATTACCCGCAAGCCCAAAACATCCAATACGGGCCAAATCAGCGGTTCTGTGGGAAATTTTCGCACCAGCAGTCTTGATTTCGGTTATGAATATCTGAACCGGTCAGAAGATGCAGGTTTCAGGATTTCCGGAATGTACAAGACGTCAGAAAAGGCAGATCTGCGGGAAGCGAAGGGTGATTATAACTGGACCGACAACATGGAGAATTTTGAGGATGATTATTCCCTGAATGGATATTTCAAGTTCAGAAATTTTTCAGCCGGGATTACCACACAATTAAAGCAATCGTCACGAACCACCAATTACAAAACGATCGGCGGACGCTATCTGGACTGTGGCACGTTATGGAACATGTGGTTCCTGAATGGTTTTGCCGAATACAAATTCGATAAAAAGCGAACCTGGTCAAATACGTCGCGGATATATACCAGGCATTCCAATGTCCTCAACAGTTCGATCGGATACATTCTCAAAGCCGACAGCGTTTCTTCGGGTGATCAGGTCGGATATTACCGGCCCAACTGGCTGATCGGCGTGGAAGACCAGTTCAATTTCTATCCGGTCCGGAATCTCTATCTCATCGGAGGGGTCAATTACGAACACGAATCGATCGCTGAGACCTTCTCGCTGTCGCACAGTTATAATCAGGATGTCAACCCCCCGAAACCCGGCGCTCCTGCCAAAATTGAAAATGACCTGCTGAGTGTTTATCTGCAAGGGCAGTTGTATTTTCTGAAATACTTCCAGATTCTGGTAAGCGCCCGGCAGGATTTCAGCAGTTATTACAGCCATGTACTGACTCCCCGCTTCGCGTTGGTGTTCAATTACAGGAACTTTACGGCAAAAGCCATGTACAGTGAAGCCTACCGAGCTCCACGTCCGTGGGATTATACCGCGGGCTCCGGGAATCCGGATCTGAAACCGGAACAAATAAAATCGGGTGAAGTATACCTTTCCTGGTCACCTTCAAAATATTTCATGATCGAAACCTCGGTATTTCACAACCGGATGTCGCGGGTTCTGGTCACGGATTATTACGATACGCTGGGAAATTGGAGGTGGATCAATAAGGACGAATTGGTCGCTACCGGGATTGAAGCCGGATGTAATTTTAAAAAGGACCGGTTCGGATTTTACGGATTTTATACCTATACCGATTCGCGGGACCAAAACGGTGATTTCACGCCGGAGATATCGAAACACGTTGCAAACGCAGGAATTTCCGTTAATATTTTTAAAGGACTCACAATACATTTTGGATATAATTATTACGGGCCACGTATCAATCCCAAGGTAATCGCATCAACAGGAACCAATGTTATCCAGGATGCTTTTATATTGAATGGCGTCCTCGGATGGTACGACCTGCACGGACTTGACATTCAGCTTATCATGAACAACATTCTGAATACGGAATATTACCACCCCTCAAATCAACAACCCGACCGGTATCGTCAGCCCCAGCGTTCGATCCAGTTAAAAGTGACCTGGAAGTTCAAATTCAACCGGATATCCAATGCCTGAAATTCGTAACTCCTGCAACTGTCAATACGAACGGTCATTCCCGGAGGTGGTACAGATCCGGACCCGTTTTCCGGGAAAACCCTTTCCACTCCGGCAAAATGGGAAACGCAGGATGTTCAACAATGTATTGCTGGCAGTGGGAATTATTCTGATAAACCTGGTTTCCGGATTGGAAATGTGTAATGCCCAGACTTCTGAATATTTGGTTAAAGCCAGTTTTATCGATCGTTTTATACGGTTTATAAAGTGGCCGGGCGATTCGCTGCAAACCGATACCACCAAACCGTTCATTATCCTCGTGCTGGGAAAAAATCAATTCGGTGATAATCTCAACAGGGTATTTGCAAACAACCGCGTCAACGGCCGTAAAGTCACCATAAAATATGCATCTAAAATCGATACAACACAATGTTTCCACCTGATTTTCATTGACGGTTCACTTGCGCGAAACCTGAATTTTATCCTGCAGTACACGCGAAGCAAACCGATCATCACCATTGGTGATACGGAAGGATTTTGCCAGCGGGGAGTTTTAATAAATTTTTTTATTGAAAATAACCGGGTTCGTTTTGAACTGAACCAGTCAGCGTTCCGTATGACCAGGCTCCAGGTGAGCCATATTTTAATACAGAGTGCACGGCTGATGTGAGTTAAATGACGCCCCTGCCAGAATTCCATCATACCGGCTCTAAAGGTGTAATGGATCTCATGTCGGGAAAATTCGTGTGCAGGATTTCGATGGCATTCCGTTAACGGGCAGGTTATTACAGGCTGGTTTGTAATGTTGGAATTTTTTCGATCTTTATGCAATAAATTGACTCTTGATTATGAAGGAATTCACGGGTTGCAGCATCAACGCAACAAATTCTGCCCGAATACCATCACTTCCGACCGGAAAGATGAAAAAGACAGGGCTTTTCTTGGCGCTCCTGTTGATTCCGGCGATCATCATCGCGGAAAAGTCCGCACCAACACTCCGGCCTGTAACGCTTCAGCTCAAATGGAAACACCAGTTTCAGTTCGCGGGCTACTACGCGGCCATCGAAAAGGGTTACTTCGAGGAGGCCGGATTGAAGGTAACCCTGCTTGAGGCCACTGAGAATAAAAATCCGGCTGATGCGGTTTTTGAGGGAAAAGCAGAATTCGGAATCTGCATGTCCGATATCCTGTTACTCCGGGCTCAGCAAAAAAAGGCTGTCGTCCTTGCATCTATTTTTCAGCATTCACCAATGGTGTTGCTGGGTTCAAAAAAAGCGGGCATTGAACACATTCAGGATCTGGTTGGAAAAAGAATCGCCATCGAACCCAATGAGGCAGATCTGATTGCCTACCTGAGCGATGAGGGGGTCACACCCGGGAAATACAAAGCCTATCCCCATGATTTCGGTGTCGAAAGACTGATCGGCGGCGCCATTGATGCATTGTCGGCATACTCGACCGACGAGCTCTTCGCGCTCCGGCAGGCAGATTTCGATTATACCCTGCTGAATCCCGCAATGGGTGGTATTGATTTTTACGGAGATTTACTTTTCACAAGTGAAACGCTGCTCAGGAAAGATCCGCGGCTTGTGATGAAGTTCCGGTCAGCCGCCCTGAAAGGGTGGAATTACGCGCTCGACCATCCCGGCGAGGTCATTGACCTTATCCTGAATAAATACTCCCGGCGTCATTCGCGGGAACATTTAGAATTCGAAGCCGAACAGATGAAACGACTGATCATGCGCGAGGTGGTGGAGATCGGCTATTCCAATCCCGACCGGTGGCGCCAGATCCTGTCGATCTACCAGCGACTTCATTTGATCGACGGTTCCATGACAACCGAAGGTTTGCTCTACACCGATTACCTGCGAACCAGGCCGGGGATCCCCTGGCGGTTGATCCTTGTCTTTTCGGCGATTATTGCCGCAGCAGCCCTTATTTCTTTCTTTTTTTACCGAACCGCGGGCAGGCTTCGCAAGGAGATGAAGAAAAGACTCCTGATCGAGCAGGAGCTAAGCCACAGCAACAACCTTTTCCGTAGCATATTGCACGCCTCTCCCGACGGAATTCTGCTGACCGACCTGGCAGGGTATATTCGTATGGCTTCTCCTTCAACCCTGACCATGTTCGGTTATGACCATGAAGAAGAGCTGTTGGGGAAAAGCCTGGAGATGCTGATACCGGAAGATGATTGGAATCAGGTATCGGCTTTGCTCCGGTCCATGCTCGATGGTATCCGTACCGGACCCCGTCAGTACAGGGTAAAACGAAGCGACAGCTCACTCCTGACCTGCGAAGCAAATTCGGATTTGATCCGTGACCCCCACGGAGAGCCGACGGGGATCGTGATCATCCTGCATGACATCGCGGAACGAATCCGTTCAGAACAAAAAATCAAGGAACAAAATGAAGAACTGATCCGGGTCAACGCGGAAAAAGACAAATTCTTCTCCATTCTGGCGCATGATCTCCGAAGCCCTTTTAATGGATTTTTAGGATTGACCGAGATCATTGTCAACGAACTGCCCGACATGCCGGTCGAAGAGATCCGTCAGATCGCCATAAGACTCAGCGCTTCAGCGCGTAACCTGTATGCACTGCTGGAAAACCTTCTCGAATGGTCGCGGGCGAAACGGGGTATGATACCATTCAATCCGGAACCGTTTACCCTCCGGGATCTGATCATTCCGACACTGGATTTGATGCAGGAGTCATTCAGCCGGAAAAATATTCTGATCTCGGTCGATGTTCCAATTGATCTCAGGGTTGTGGCCGACCACAACATGTTCGACACGATCATCCGCAATCTGTTGACCAACGCCATGAAATTCACCCCGGCCCGGGGCAGGATTTTTGTATCTGCAAGGGCACAGGCATCCGATAAGGTCGAAATCGAAGTCAGAGACACCGGAATCGGGATGGATGCTACTCTGAAAAGCAGGTTGTTCCGCATTACCGAGCAGGTTTCGCGGAAAGGAACCGACGGCGAGGCCAGCACGGGCCTCGGTTTATTAATTGTTATGGAATACGTTGTGCGTCAAGGGGGTAGCATCCGCGTAGAAAGCGAGGAAGGAAAGGGCAGCAGTTTCATCTTCACCCTGCCCCCGGCGGTATGATGGACAATCTCACAAGTGAATTCCTTCGTTTAATCTGACTTCACCCGGCGATAAACCTGCGTGATTGATCACGAATTCACAACCGAAGCTCCGTTCCTTTTAAAGTTTCACGGCGCAGACCACCTGCAGGGTATAGAGCCAATCGGCCGTTTTTCCGAAGTTGATGAATTTGAACTCCCCGCCTACATTCCAATGGCGGTCGAGCGGATAAATATAGGATGCAGAAAACTGGTAATTCGAAAGCGAAAGGATGGTGCTGCTGATCTTTTCCTCACCGCCCGTGATGTTGTTGAACATCAGCGCCAGTCCGGCCCCCGCGCTCAGGTGAAAATGATCGACGATACGCATCCGTACATTTAAAAGAAGGGGTACGGCCGACATGGTCACCTTCCCGCCCGGTTCGCCTTTCACCGCGTACAGCCTGTAAAATCCCAATTCCAGTCCCAGGCTCAGCCGGTGTTCCGGTTCCCAGAAAAATTTCAGGGAAAGGCCGGCTGAGTTGATATTGGCCATGTCGGCCCCGATCTCCAGTGTGTTGATATAATGAACCCATCCGGCGCCGATGGCAAGTGAATAGCGATTGAGGGAGGCCTTTGTAGAATCTTTTTTCGAAGCAAATGCAGCCGGCTGAAGTGCACACACCAGCAGCAAGAGAATAATTGTTTTCCGGGTCATGGGCTGTTACTGTTGAATGTAATGATAATAAGATACTACGTAAGGAAAATTAGTGAGGAGGCCGTCGAATTGGCCTTCGTTGATGTAATCTCTGATCCAGGACGGCTGGTCGATGGTCCAGGTTACGGCCAGCCTTCCTTCGGCATGCATCTGCGCAACGAGATCATCCTGGGTGCCAAGTGTCCAGCGGGGGGCCCATACCCTGGCATCTGCTTTTCTGACGTCATCGACCGTGAGTTCACACAGCGACGGAACCGAGGTATAATCAGGATAGGCAAGGAGTTCATTCAGCACATCATCGTTCGGGATGCCCATAACGATGATGATATCCCTTCCTTTCTCAGCTGCCCTTTCAAGCATTTTCTTCTGGATGGGAACAACTTTCGATACACTGCCCGGATCGCCCTTCATATCCATGTAAACAAATGATAGAAGCGTACTGTCGATGGTATATTGCAGCAGCTCTTCGAGCGAAGGGATGGTCTCCCCATGGATCAGCCTGACGAAGGTCTTTAATTGATTAAGGGTGAAGTTTTCGGGTGGTCCGGCCAGGGGTCCTTTCTGCGTCAGCCTGATGTTCAGGTCGCCATCGTGATACAGAAACGGGATGCTGTCCTTCGAAAGCCTCACATCGATTTCAATTCCTGTTGATCCGAGGCGTTCGGTAAATCCCACCATGGCAATGCTGTTCTCAGAGACCGGCAGGAGATCAGAGGTACGGCCGCCTCCCCGGTGGGCCAGGATGTGGTACGTGGTATTCTTTGCCTTTTCCGAAAACGGCCTGCTGTACGACAGCACCAGCGATTTATCGGGCAGGTTGCTTTCGTTTCCAAAGGCTCCGCGCATGACAATATTCTGGGTGCCGGTACCAGTCACCACCATGGTGCCGCCCTCATCCTTTCCGATCATCAACGAAACAAGTCCGGTTTCATCACCATATCCGTTCCTCCAGTAACCCTGCAGGAAAACCACCGAATCGAGATAACCGCTCTCGAGAACAATATACTTGCCGTCGCTGTTGGCGATCAGAATATTTGTCCGGTTGTTTTTGACGATCACCTGGTCGCCAAACATCTCCGTTTGACCCGACACATTGTAGACCCCTTCAAGAAGCAGTTTTGAATTTATCTTCAGGGGATGGGTTTGCGACAGGATCGAATTCGGACCGGCGCTGGGAATGGGCAGGGTATGGTCCTTTTTACACCCGTAAGCTGCCAGAAGCAGCATGATTGCTAAAAATATCTTTATCTTCATAGTATCCACATGAATGAGAGTTCGGGAATATGATAAAAACGGTTGAAGGTGGAGTAGATCATCCAGGTCGGCCAGTAATACTTTTCATAATTGTCCTTGATGCCGAAGATGAAGACATTGTTCTTCCATAACCTTTGCTCGAGGTAAAATCCTACGGTGATCCCGTTGTAAAAGTCCTTGGAGCGGGTCAGCTCCTTGTCGCCGGAGGTTTGAATAAGTCGCGTAACAAAAACGGCCTCCCCTTTAAGGGTGAATGCCATCTTTTTAAGCTTGTATCCCAGTGACAGGTTGGGATATTGAATGAACACCCGGGTGCTGTTATCGAAGCCTCCCTGCCTGAGCTGGCCGTAAACAAATGCACCGTCCCAGCCGGCATTGAAATAGAAATTTTTAAAGCCGTACCCGATCCGCGGACCAATGGCGATCTGGTTGGAGACCAGGATGGTCGACAGATCAGCCTCGAGTGAAAGCCTCCAGGGAAGTCCGAATGTCATGTGGATATTCACCAGCGGAGCCTGGATCGCGCTTTCGAGCAGGTCGGCCGGGGGTTTTACGATCTGGAGACCTGCTCCGATCATAAATTTCCACTTTTTAATCTGATGGGGGTACCGCATGCTGTTGGCGGTAATGTCGAAGGTGTCGCTTCGGGCCTTCTCCTGAGGAAAGGCAGCCGTCGACTGCAACAGCAACAGGAAGGGAAGGATCAACCGGCTGACGGAAAATGGCCGGAAAATCCCTGGTTGTTTTAGAAATGTCATAGTGAACATTATATTTATTTTCGTGTAAGTATATGGTTCAGCAAAAACTTCAAAATTTTAATGCTCCGGCGGGGCAAGAGGAAGGGTAAACCAAAAGTGGGAGCCCTTGCCGGGTTCACTTTCCACTCCGATCCGGCCACCGTGCTTTTCAACAAATTCTTTACACAGGATCAATCCAAGACCCGTACCCTTCTCATTTTCGGTTCCCCGGGTCGTAAAGCTGGTTTCGATCCGGAACAACTTACTCAGGGCCTCTTTCGTCATTCCGATCCCTGAATCGTGCACCGAGATGTTGAGGAATCCATCCTGAACGGTGGCAGTAATACCGATATTCCCGCCTTTCGGGGTAAATTTAATGGCATTGGTAATCAGGTTGCGTAAAATAGTTTCGACCATGTTCTGATCTGCCCATATCCGATGCTCATTCCCGATGCTGATATCCGTGGTGATGGCTTTGCTCAGCAACTGACCTTCGACGAGCGTTTTAATGCATCGGAGCACCTCCTCCAGATCGGTTATCCCGGGTTCAAAATCGATCTTCCCGGTTTGGGTCCTCGACCAGATCAAGAGGTTTTCGAGAAGTGTATATGCCTGATTTGCCGATGATTTCATCATTTGTAACCGTTTCTGGATATCACTTTTATCCAGTGTCGACAAGTCGGCGAGGGTTACATCGGTGATCCCGATAATGGCATTAAACGGATTCTTCAGGTCATGGGCAATGATCGAAAAGAACTTATCCTTGGTGGCATTCAGCTCTTTGAGTTTGTCGGCCTGGGTGGCCAGTTGCACTTCATTTTTCTTTCGTTCGGTGATATCCCGTCCGATTCCCACCAAACCCAGTATCTTTCCCTGGTCATCCTTAAGCGGTACTTTCGTGGTAAAGAGCAAACATTCATTACCATTGGGGTCGGTAAAGGCCTCTTCATGGTTGATGGCAGGTTGGCCTTCTTTCAGGATGGCCATGTCGTCGCGGTATCCCCGCATTCCGATTTCAGAATCAAATAACTCGAGGTCGGTTTTCCCCAACACTTCCGCTTCCGAATGATATCCCATGAGGGTCCAGTCAGCTTTGTTGGCGATTACCTTCCGTCCCTCCGCATCTTTGAAATAGATGGCATCGGGGAGGTTGTCGATGACCGTTCGGAGCAGGATCCGGTTCCGTTGAATGGCCTCTTCGGCCTCCTTTTGAAGGGTGATATCCTCCTTTACGGCAAGGTAATGGGTGATGATGCCGTTGTTATTCATGATCGGGGAAATTACTGCTGCTTCCCAATAAAGTTCCCCATTCTTCTTTTTGTTGTGAAAGGTACCGCGCCATTCCCTGCCATGGGTTATCGTGTTCCAGAGTTCCTCATAAACTGCTTTCGGTGTCTCTCCTGATTGCAGGATCCGGGGATTTTTACCCAGCAATTCCTCTTCACCATAACCTGTCAGTTCAAAGACCTTAGGATTTGCGAATTCAATGTCGCCGGCCAGGTTCGTGATGACAATGCTGACCGGGCTTTGATCGACAGCGCGTGACATACTCCGCAGGGTGGCGTCTATTTTTCTCGTTTCAGTGACATCGCGGGCAATGGAATAGATGAGATTTTGATCGTCGCACGCCTTTCCGGTCCATTCAAGCCATTTAACGGAACCATTCTTACAAAGATACCGGTTGGTGAATTTAAAGATATCCTTTCCCCGGATCTGCTCCCCAAAAGTCTCCAGTGTCGGCTTCAAATCATCCGGATGCAGGAAATCGGTGAAGGGTTTGCCGATCATCTCATCGGGCGAATAACCCAAAACCGCTTCCCAGGCCGGATTAAGCTGTAAAAACAGCCCCTGAGCCGATGCCACACACAGCATGTCGGGGCTCATCCCAAAAAATACACACCGCGATTGGTCGGTTGCCACAGGATCAATCGGTTTCGGCTGTCCGGGCTGATTGGTATCTTCGGAAGTATTCATGGTACCGGAGTTAAAAACCTGTTCTACAAAGTGACAAAAAATAAACTCCGAAAGCAAATTTATATTTTAATTTTAAATTGAAAGATCATCTCATTTTATGTTAAAAGTGATATATTTGAACCTACATTTGAAAAAACCTGTTCACCATGAAAAAAATCATCTTTTGCCTCTCTGCAGCGCTGCTGATCATCATCAGCATGTCGTGTAAAAAATCGGATGATGAATCCACGAACCTGGAAGGCGATCAGTCGCCGATGGGTCAGGTGGGCACGACCATCAGTTCCTCTTCCATTGCCATCGCGGGCGTAAGCAATTTCAACGGGACGGTCGTTGCCCTGAACAACGGCGTCTCCTCGTATAATGGCTCCGCGGTTGTAACCAATGCGGTGATTAAGAACATGCTGGCAAATGTTCCGCAACTTACAATCAAGGGCGACACGGTATTTGCCAAAGATATCCAGGCCCGATCGACCACCGAGGGCATCGAGGTCTTTTCGGGATTGCGACCGGGGATTCTGGTGGTCTATGGCGCGGGAGCAGGCGAATCGTGGCCCATTGAGGGAAGTTCCGACAAGCGAACGGTCATCAGCAAGTCGACCGACGACGATTATCCTTACGGGTTCATGTTCATTAAGGTTTCGCAGATTGATGAACCCGTCACCGGCGCTTTAAAGAGTACCACCGGGTTGAGCAAGATCACCTACTGGGCGAATCACCGGTTCGGACTGGTCGGGGTGCAGTTTGAGTTCAGCGACGGGAGTACGACCAAGTTTCCGCTTTACACGAGCACCGAAAACAAGTGATCCATTGTTTCTTGCTACCTGATGCGTAGATACCTGACGATCCTGGGGGAACAAAAATATATCCCCCCCTATCCCCATCATAAGGATTACGTGTACCGGGCTTACGAATTTTTCTCGGCAAAGAGTTTCTGGACGCTGGTGATCATCAACGGCTTGACTCAGGCGCTGGTACAATGGTACCGCCGTTTGCGTTACGGGTATGCCATTCCCCTCAACCTGCTGGTCGATCCGACGAGCGCCTGCAACCTCCGGTGTAAAGGCTGCTGGGCTGTGGATTATGATAAAAAACTTGAACTCCCGTACGAAAAACTGGACGAGATTCTCACCGATGCCCGGAAACTTGGGGTCAACAGCATCGTGATGAGCGGTGGCGAGCCCATGATGCGGAAAGACGACATCCTGCGGTTAGCCGGAAAACACAACCGCATGCCTTTTGCCATGTTCACAAACGGGACGCTCATCGACGACGACTTTGCCGATCAGATGGCCCGGCTCGGTAATCTGAATGCATTTATCAGCATCGATGGCTTCAGGGAGATGAACGACTTCAGGCGCGGGGCGGGGACTTTCGACCGGGTGGTAAGGGTCATGGATATTCTGCGGAGCCGCGATATCGGGTTCGGTTTTTCGGTTTGTTATCACGCGCAAAACTACGAGGAGGTAACCAGTGATGCATTCCTCGATTTCCTGCGGGAGAAGGGGGCCTGGATTGGCTGGATGTTCAACTACATGCCGGTGGGCAGCGATTCCGATCCCTCGCTTTGCTGCACAGCCGCCCAGCGGGCTTATGTCCACAGGAAACTGGAAGCTTATGCAGCCCGTCACCGGTTCATGATCATCGACTTTGCAAACATGGGTCACAGGGCCATGGGATGTGTCGGGGCCGGCGTAGGGTTTGTCCATATTACCTCCGGCGGCGATGTGGAACCCTGCGCGTTCAACCATTATTCCGATGTCAACATCCATGATAAACCTTTGCCGGAAGCGCTGGCATCCCCGTTCTTCAAGAAGTTCCGGGAAGCGATGCCCTTTTCGGGGAATGTGATGCGACCCTGTCCGGTAATGGATGTTCCCGATGCCCTGCTCGAAATCACACAGGTTCCCGGCGTCCACTCCACCCATCTGGGACATCCCGAAACTCCCGACGATATCGTGGCAAAAACCCGTCCGGTGGCCGATGCATGGAAACCGGTGGCCGACGAGCTTTTTACAAAGGTTCCTGCCCGCGAAAAGAGGAAGATCAGGCTCTTCCTGAAATTCCTGATATCACGCAATGCCGCCGGAAAAGTACCGGATTAAACAGGGGCCACTCAATGCAGTTGACCCAAAAAATAAACATGAGCACATAAAGAGACTCTAAAAAACTGAATATTATGTCAAGGAAGATAGATTTGCTTCCCTACCGGTTCAGATACTACGGGGTGGCGTTGACGATAGCGGGCATGGCTTTGTTTGCAAGCTTTATGTGGTTCGATTTCAGGATCACCGTGCCCGTTTTTGCGATCCTGTCATCCTTTTTGGAAACCCGGGCATTTTCGGTTACCACCACCAACCTGACCGATGAACTGCTCATGGTCGCCCTGTTGTGCGGATTTTTTTTACTGATCTTTTCGGAGGAAAAAGATGAAAAACGCCGTTATTCGGTTTTCCGGCTAAAGGCTTGGATGGGTGCATTTGCCGTCAACACTGCATTGCTTCTTTTCGCGATGCTGTTTTTTTATGGAACCGCCTTCATCACCATTCTTGCAATAAACCTGTATTCGACGGCCATTGTCTATCTGTTAATCTTTAACCGGTTATTAAGGAAAGAGCGGGCGGAGAAAAAGCCCTGAAAAGCGTGTTCAGAATTTATATTTCTGCAAGGATCTGCGCGATTTTTTCAAAGGCATGTTCATCTTTCACCACGTACTGTTCCGCCCCCTTCTGGATGGTCTGAAGGGCCACTGCATACCGCTCCTGGCTGGAAAGCATGATGACCCGGACGTTGGGATAGTGTTTCTTGATCACCTGAAGGATTTCCAACCCGTTGGCTGCATCCTTCTGAACCGTGTTCATATAAAAATCGAGGATGACCAGATCGGGGCCTGAACCAAGTTGATTCAGACATGCTTCGCCGGTATGGAAAATCTGAACATCGTGCGGAATCCGGCGGGTCAGATAGTCTTTTAAGGCTTCGGTGAGCATCGGATCATCATCAACAATGAAAATCTTTTTGGGTTTGCTGAAATCCATGGTTAAAAATTTTTCGTAAAGATAACAATCTCACCTGAAAAATTCATGAATTTTCTCTTCGTGGTTCTCTGTGAAATTCTCTGTGAATCTCCGCATAGAAAATTTTATTGGAGGTTCACAAAGAATGCGATATAAAACATGTCTGCAAATAAAGAAAACCTCCTCCGGGAATAATTTTTCCGTACCCCCGTGATTTACGCTCAAACGGATGGCATGACACGCCATTCGTTCAGTTCACCGATGGCTTTTTCGACGAGGCGGATCAGGTGTTCCGCCTCCTTTGAAATCTCAGTTGCCCCGGGATCCTGCCTGCAACGTTGTTCCAGTCCGGATGCCAGTGTTTTGGCTTCCTCCATTCCCATCATCACCCACCTCGTTTTGAATCCATGCACCTGGGTCGCGATCTCTGCTGCGTCGCCTTTCGCGAGCGCATCGTGGATCTGGGTGATCAGCCGGGGAGCAGAATCGAGAAACATCATGATGTATTTCCGCATCTGATCCCGGTTTCCTTCACAAAATTTTTCAAGGTAGTCGAGGTTGGTCGCAGCATGTTCTGCCGGCGCTATTTCGGGAATCAATGGTCCGGTATCTTTCGATTTGTAGCGTAAAGGAATCCGGAGCGCTTCTGCAATGCCACCGATCAACTGCGACGGGGTAAAGGGCTTCGGGATGAAGGAGTTCATTCCGGCTTCGCGACACCGGTCCAGTTCCGACTTCAGAACACTGGCGGTCAAAGCAATGATGGGAATCTCCCTTCGTTGCGGAGGCAGGTTCTCACGGAGGTAGCGGGTTGCCTCCAGCCCATCCATGACCGGCATCTGAACATCCATCAGGATGGCGTCGTATTGGTTATTCAGGACCAGTTCGATAACTTCGCGGCCATTCATGGCCGTGGTAATGCTCACATCGGCTTTCGATCTCAGGGTGTCGCCGGCCACGATCAGGTTGAACTCCTGGTCATCGGCAAGGAGCAGGGTCAACCCGTTCAGGATCGTTCCGTCGATATTCTCTTCCGAATTTTTGCGCTCCTGCAGTTTTTCCGGCGACCCCGGCGGAAAACAAAGGTCGAATGAAAAGGTTGTTCCTTTACCCGATTGGCTTTCGACCCTGATAACGCCTCCCATCAGGGTAACGAGATTCTTTGAAATGGTCAGTCCCAGACCGGTTCCCCCGAATCTGCGGGTGTCGGAACTGCTGGCCTGTGAGAACTCTTCAAACACGGTCTTCAGCTTGTCGGCCGGGATCCCGATTCCCGTGTCGGCGACAGAAAACCTGACCGGGATCATTCCTTCCGGCCCCGGTAGCGCCGGCATGACGGAAATCGTTACATTGCCGCGTTCCGTGAATTTGATGGCATTCCCGGTCAGGTTGATCAGGATCTGATTAAGTCTGACGGGATCGCCCATGACGATGCCGTTTACATCGGGATGTATGTTCCCCGATAACTCCAATCCCTTTTCAGCAGCTTTATAGCGCATGGTTTGCAGAATCTGGTCCAATAAATCATGCAGGGAAAAATCGATGGTTTCGAGTTCAATTTTTCCCGCTTCGATCTTGGCCAGATCCAGAATGTCGTTGATCAGATGAAGCAGAATGGCCGACGATTGCCTGATCCCGTTCAGGTAAGTCATTTGATCCTCCCGGGGATTTTTGTCGATCAGCAGGTTGGTCATCCCGACCACTGCATTCATCGGCGTGCGAATCTCATGGCTCATATTGGCCAGGAATTGCTGTTTGAAACGCTCCGATTTTTCCGCCTTCAGGCGCATCTGCTCTGCAAGTTCCTTCTCTGCGGCGATCAGTTTATTCTTCTCTTCCAGTTGTTTTTTAGTCCGGCGGATATACCAAATCCGCAACACCATTCCCAGGGTTACCAGGAACAGTAAAGCGCCCCCCGCAAGAAAGTACATCCGCTGTCGTTCCTTTTTTTGCCGGAGGTCGGCAATAGCAGCCTCTTTCCTTCGTTCCGTGTCCTCCCGTTCAAACCGGGAGATGTTGTTTTCATTCCGGTACTTCATCAGGGAATCGTTCAGGTGAAAGTATGCTGCAGCGAAATAAACGGATCTGTCCGGGTTCCCGGTGATCCGGTACAGATTGAACAGCTCGACCAGGTATTTCTGCTGGAGCGGCGCCGAACCAACCAAAACGGCCTCATCATAAGCTTTAAGAAGGTACTGACCGGCCATTTTCAGCTCTTTCCGGGCCAGGTAATATTTGTAAAAGAGGTAATCGACCTCCATTCTTCCGTTACCGCCTTCGACCGGAAGATCGACACTGTCGCAAAGCCTTTTCATTTTCAGAAGCAGGGTAAAGGCGCCGGGTTGATCGTTCATCTGCAAGCGCAATTCGATGGAAATAGCATACAGGATGGCGGCGTAATCGATCCTGAACGAACGGATCCCGTGCCTCAGGGCGCTGTCGACATAGTTCATGGCATCCGCCGGGTTGCCTTCCTCCTTGGAGATCAGGGCCCGTGTCATGTAGCAAAATTGCGACCGGATGGGATCGGGAGCCTCACGGCCTGCCGAATCGGCAAGCTTCAGGTACATCGATGCCCGCCTGAAATTTCCCCACTTCGCGTAATTATAACCGATCACCGACAATTCCTCGGCATAACCCGAAGGAGAAAAGGTCTTATAGACTTCCAGCGCCTTGAAATAGTAGGTAAATGCCTGGTCATAATCACCCTGCATGCTGAAACAGCCCGCCAATCCGTGAAAACAGCCGGCCATGTTCAAAGCGGGGCCGGTGAGCGTGTAATCAACCAGTTTAGACCGGTAAAAATTCAATTTCCGTTGCAGGCCTCCGACGCGGTCGAACAGTGCGGCCACCGAAGTCAGGTAGCTGTGAAATCCGAAAATGTATTGTTTTTTATCCAGTTCATCAATGGCAAGGATGAACAACTGAAGCGCGGAGTCGGGATGGTTTCGCTGCAAAAGTTCCTGCCCCGACAGCAAATAGCGGTAAGGTTGCGGATCGACCGACCGGAGCCGGCCGTTTAGCTCGAGTAATTCCTGTAGCAGGGCGATGGTGGAATCGGGAGGGAACAGGTCGTGGCCTGAATTCACCAGGGCAACCAGTGCCCGGAGTCGCTCCTGGTCGACACCACGGGCTTTTTTTGCCCTGAGTATCACTTCATTCAGGGATGGCTCCTGATAAGGGTCGTGTGAGAATGCCACAGTAACAACCATCATGAAAATCAGAAAAAGGGGTTTTGATTTCATTCGCTATGGGTTTAAAAGCTCCGGAGGGCTCCGTTACAGCCATTTCATCAGCCGGCTGCCGGTTCCGTTCGAAATAATCCAGACAAAATTAAACGATCTTTTCCGACACCATCCCGGATTAAAAAAAAGAGTGATAAAATTTTGAATGACAGTTCCTTTTTGTATTTTTGTGATTAATTGACCGGCTCTTAATTGCATCACGTCTGATCTCTTGTAATTGAATCGTTCTAATCCCGGGTCAGACCGTACACTGAGATTCCTTCCGCCGGTTATTGTATCAGTCATGGCAGACCAGGCACCCGATCAGGATGATCACATATTCAGGAAGATCTTTGAGACGAATCTCCTGGGGATGGCATTCATTGATTCAAGTCATTACATTGTTAAAGTCAATGAAGCTTATTGCAACCTGATGGGTTATACCGCGAAGGAGCTCATGTCGCTGCGGTTTTCCGATATCACCCATCCCGATCATCTTGCTGCCGATCAGGAGGCAGCCCGTAAATTATTTCAAGGTGAGATCCCGATTTATCAAACCGAAAAGCGGTATATCCGGAAAGACGGACAGGTGATCTGGGGTGCAATCAAGGTCACGGTGATCCGCGATCAGAACAGGAAACCCGTGAACCTGATTGTCATGGTCGAGGATATAACGGACCGTAAGAAGATGGAGCTGAAACTTCGTGAAAACGCTTATTTACTGAGTGAGGTGCAGAAAATCTCCAAGGTTGGCGGATGGGAATACGAGGTCGCAACGGGAAAATCGATCTTTACCACGGAGGTGATTGATATTTTAGGGGCCCGGATTACTGATTGTGAGGAGGCTTTTCAATATTTTTATCCCGACCACCGGATGCTGGTTCGTGAATCCTTTCAGAAAGCGTTGCTGAAAGGAGAGCCCTATGATGTTGAGGTCAGGTTCATCGATGCCCGGGGAAAACAACTTTGGGTAAAGACTTCGGGAATCCCCGTTTACGAGGATGGAAAAATTGCCAGGATCATCGGGACCATCATCGATATCACCGAACGCAAACATGCAGAACTCGAGATCAAGCGGATGAACATTGAATTGGCCGAATCGAATGCCACCAAGGATAAATTTTTCTCCATCATCGCGCACGATTTGAGAAGCCCTTTTAACGCGTTGCTCGGGATGACCCAGTTGATCGCGAATCCGGAGGAAAACCTTTCGCTGGAAGAGACCCGTCAGATAGCCGGCCGGGTGAACAAACTACTCACCGCCCAATTCGATTTTTTACAGAATCTGCTCGAGTGGTCGCGACTGCAACAGGGAAGAATGGAATTCAACCCGGTGACCCTGAATATTCACGACATTGCTTCGAAGGTCACCGATCTGCTTATGGGGAATATTCTGCGGAAAGAACTTGAAATCCTCAATCATATCGATAAAAACCTTTCGATCTGCGCCGATCAGGAAATGATCCGGTCAATATTTCTCAACCTGATCTCCAATGCCATCAAATTTACCCACAAAAACGGGAAAATCACCCTGGGCGCCCGGAGGGAGAGCGACATGGTTGAGATCACCATTGCCGATACGGGTACCGGCCTCAGCGAGGATGAACTCGACAAATTGTTTCAGTTAGAGACCATCTTCACAAAAAAGGGTACCGACGGGGAAAAAGGAACGGGACTGGGCATCATTCTCTGCAATGAGATGATTGAAAAGCATGGCGGAACCATCGAAATTGATTCGGAGGTCAATGTCGGCACCACGGTTAAATTCTGTCTCCCCACACGCTGTCCCAAACAGCCCGCGACCAGCGAATAGCGCGGTTTACCTTTCATCCGATATAATTCCATTAGTTATTCTATTGTTTTACCAAAAAATCAGAAACATGAAAAAAGTGGTACTGTTGATGTTTGCACTCCTGCTGGGTGCGGGAAACTGGTGCATTGCCCAGCCCTTTTTCCAGCTTGAACCGAAAAGTATGTACAAGGAAGATCTTAAACTTACACCGGCCGATTGGGCAGGATTCTATAAGACATACCGGAAAGAGTTGATGATCATTGTTCCTGCTTCCGATTCCTCCATAACAGGAATTTACACGTATAACTATTCCAACGGGTTGCTGGTCGGAACACTTAAAGGAACGTTAAAAGGCAACGGCGTTGAATTTGAATGGAACGAAGCGCTGATTGGCAGCAACGAGGCGCCGGAATCCGGCAACGGTTTTATGATCATGAAGGAAAACCGGAAGGATGTCTATCTTAAACATGGCACTGAACACACCACCGGTAATTATACCGCAGGTAAAAAGAAAGAGATCGAAATCGATGGCAAACTGAACAATGAGCCCTGGCTTGGGAAATGGAGCGTCAGTATTTACGAGCAATCAACCATGACTGCTGAACGGTACGATGATGCGCTGATCGGATATTACACCCTGCAGGGCTACAAGTCGACCGATGTCTTCAACGGATGGAATAAAACTACGATCACTACCCACACCATGCCCGACCGGACTGTTCTGATGCTGGGCTTCGGTATTGGTAATATGCTCTATTACCTGTCGAACAATTATGTGGAAGATGATATCAAAACCGGCGTTATCACTATGTCGGATGATCAGAAATCTTTCACGGGTCAGGAAGTCCGGTCTGATCAGCTCGGTGTAAAGTGGAAGAACGGATTTACCGGGAAACGGATATCGAAATAAGGACTGTGGTACATCGGGTCCGTAAGTCCGGGCCGATTGACATGGTGTAAGGCAGAAAAATGGATTTACCGGGCCGGGCCATGAAATTGTGGGGTAATTTCCCCGGTCAAAGATCAACGGCTTACAGAAATCTGCTGCAGTTCCAGTAGTTTCGGGGCAAAGAACTCCTCTGATACGCTGTTGTTATCGGCATTGAACTGGTACAAGCCCACCCGGTCGTTGCCCGTGTCTGTAAACGATCCCGGCCAGATGAGCAGGTAGGTGCGCACCGGCTTTGAGCTCAGTTCCTGGTTGATCCAGGACCCTGAATTGGCATAGATTCCCGCAGGTTCTGTACCGTTGGAATAAACCTTCAACACCGGATCATGGGTGTGTCCGAAAACCACCACTTTGTATTTCACCGGCGCAAGCGGCGACATGTACTCATATACCGCGGTCAGGAAAAGATCGCTCATGCTGTTTAAAAGAGCCATGGCGACGGGGATAGGCACTGGTGTACCGTTCATCGTCTGGGTTGCAGGCCATTGTTCTTCGATGGAGGCGTTGTACAGGTCGCGGATGCCGTTGAAGGAACAGGGTCCCGGAATGCCGTCGATTCCGGTCATCAGAATATTGGCCGAATCGGGATGAACCGTCATCGAGTATTGAACCACGAGGTATTCGTAGGCCAGGGTCCAGGCTAAAAGAAATTCCAACCCGGTCGCTGCATCCTTTCCCGCTATCCGGGTAGCGGCAATACGGTCTTTCAGCCCCTGGGCATCCAGTCGGGATACGAAAAAACCGGGAGGAAGGATTTGGCCCGGATTGATCAGGGGCTGCGGACAACAGAAGAAATCGTACCGGTGTCCGTGTTCCATCACCATTTCCGGTAAAGGTGAATACCTCCCCAGTCCTTTGAAGTCGGCCTGCCAGATCACGCCCGGGATGATCTCCTCCAGCGTTTGACGGTCAAGCAGCATGTCGTGATTTCCGGGAATGTACACCAGTTTCATGTTTCCATCGGATGCGATGGTCCTCAACCGGTCGATGACCGGCTTATTCACGGGGGCAGTGGCGACCGATCTGAAATAATCAACCGAATTACGGATTCCTGAAGTGGTATCGAAAGGCAAATCCCGGTAAGGAATGGTCCATTCATCAAACAAATCGCCCAGGATCAAAACTTCCCGTACCTGTTTCCCGGCGATCACATCATCGAGCAGTGTCGTCAGCGCTTTTTGGTTTTCGCTGAACCAGCAATATTTTTGAGCAATTCCCCGCGCTTCACCCATGTGGATATCGCTGATACACAGGATGGCGTCACGGCCGGTGCTACCACTGCCCGCATACAGCGAACTGGTTCTGAATTCAAGGATTCTGTTCGTGGTAAATGAAGCTCCCGACAGGGACTTCAGCTTCGTAGTGAGTGTGATAAAGTACTTTGAACCTTCATTCAATTCGAATCCGGCATTAAATTTCAGAACGACACTCCGGCCTGTAATGATCAGAGAACAGGCTGTATCAAGCTTTTTCACAGGATCCGAAAAGCTGATATTCCCTTCCACGGTGGAAGGATCAATCGGTTGGCTGAATTCCATTTCGATGGAGGGTTCACGGGTGTTGATGGGGTAGAATACACCGTTTTTCAACTCGAGTTTCGGAAGTTTAAGGCTGAGCTGATAAAGCTTGTATTCGGTTTCTCCCTTTCTGCATGAAAATTGGAACAGGCAGGAGATAACAACCAGCGGAACCGCTAGAAGACTAAAGATGCGACGATGGATCATAGTAATGTGATTAAATATTCAACAGTAAAAATAGTTAAAATTCTCATGGATAACCAATCCCCCAGAGTCAGAGTCTGTTAAATTTAGGTTGGCAGGGGACAAATATTTCTATTTACGATTGACATGATTTACGATTTACGATTATGCATTTCGGTTTAAAGTTATCATCTTAAGATATGAGCTTATATTTTTTCGTGTTGAAACTAGCCTGTAACACCAAAATCTGAAAGAAACATTCGTCGATCCGGAATTCATACGTCATTCGTTTTCATTCGAAAATCGTAAATCTTGGCAATCGTAAATCATGTTCAATCGTAAATTTTTATATATTAGGAAAGCCCGGATTGACTAAAATCTAATCACATCAGGCCAGATATATTGAACCTTTATGATTTTGCGAACGTAGAATTGATTAGATGGAGTTATACCGAGCGCGTGAGGGTGCAATTTTTCGCAAACTCAATGAGCCGAAGTGTAGCATGGATGAGCGGGAACGATAAGGGTATTTCAGATCAATACAGCAATGATCAGCGAAAAGGTATTCGGAAAGTTGAAGATCTTGGCCGAGTCGGCCAAATACGACGTTTCCTGCGCCTCGAGCGGAACCAGCCGTCCCAACATGCCGGGCGGTATCGGCAGCGCTGCGGCCTGGGGGATCTGTCACAGCTTTGCGGAAGACGGCCGGTGCATCTCTCTTTTGAAGATCATGATGAGCAACCACTGCATTTACGACTGTGCTTACTGCATCAACCGCCGCAGCAACGATCTGCCGCGAACGACCTTTACCCCGGAGGAATTGACCGGGCTGACCATCGGTTTTTACCGGAGGAATTTCATCGAAGGGTTGTTCCTCAGTTCCGGGGTGATCCGCAACCGGGATTACACGATGGAACAGATGATCAGGGTGGTCAAAGACCTCCGGGTGATCCACCGTTTCAACGGGTACGTGCACATGAAGGTGATCCCGGGAGCAAGCAGCGCATTGATCCTGGAGGCTGGGCAATGGGCCGACCGGCTCAGTGTGAATATGGAGATTCCGTCGGAAAACAATCTAAAACTGCTGGCCCCGGAAAAGAACTTCGAATCGATCCTGAAGCCGATCCATACCATAACCGATCACATCCTTCAGAACAAAGAGGAGCGGCGGAAATCGAACCATGCGCCCCGGTTCAGTCCCGCGGGGCAGAGCACACAACTGATCATCGGCGCCACCAACGACAACGACCGGACCATCCTCGACCTGGCTGGAAAGTTATACCAGAAGCGAAACCTCAAGCGGGTCTACTATTCGGGTTTTATCCCGGTTAACGCCTACGACAGCCGTTTACCGGCGCTGGCCTCTCCCCCGCTGCAGCGTGAACACCGGCTTTACCAGGCCGATTGGCTGCTGCGGTTTTACGGCTTCAACGTCGATGAGCTGGTCAGTGAAAAAGAACCCGACCTCGACCTTTCGCTCGATCCCAAGACCGTTTATGCCCTGCGAAATCCATGGCTTTATCCCGTTGACATCAACAAGGCCGACTACGCCACCCTGCTGCGGGTTCCCGGAATCGGCCAGAAATCGGCCCGGATGATCGTAGCGGCCCGAAGCCACAGCCGGCTCAATTCGGCACACCTGAAGAAGATCGGGGTCGTTATGAAGCGGGCACGGTATTTCATAACCTGTCATGAGATCGGCCCACCAATGTCGGTCCAGGATCTGAAGCCGGAGAAGGTACGGCAACTGATCCTCCATGGACCAAAGGCGACGGAAGGAGTGCAACTCAGGCTGGAATTTTGATTGAGTGATTGACTGAATGATTGAATGACTGATTTATTAGTGATTGAGTGAATGAGCGAATGAGTGAATTAAATTTTTAATTAATGCCTAATGCCTATTGCCTAATTCCCAGTGCCCAATGCCTGATTTGAGCTTTGAGCTTTGAACCTTGAGCTTTTTTCCCTAATGCCTAATGCCTGTTTCCAAAGATGAAGATCCTCAGTTTCGACGGCACTTTTGATGGTTTACTGACCCTCGTGTACGAGAGTTTCAGGCTGAAGGTATTCCCTGAAATGATCGTCAGCAGCGGAGATCAAGGGGTTACGCTGTTCGATGCCCCGGTTTTTATCCCGGCTGAGGCCGAAAAGGCCGAACGGGTCTGGAAAAGGATCAAGGAGCGAACATCCCGTGAAGGGGCATACCGGTTGTACATGGTTTTTCTTTCGGAGCAGCCCGATGCGCCGGAGCTGATCTACCAATACATCCGTCACATGGTCGCCAGCAGTCACAACATCGAAACCGATTTTGCCCACCCGGTGGTCGTCGATGTGCTGAATATCCACCGGAAGGTAATGCGCGAGGCGCACCGGATCCAGATGTTCACGCGGTTCCAGCAGACTGCCGCAAACAGTTATTACGCCTCCTTCGCCCCGATATACAACGTACTTCCGGTGAGCATCGCCCATTTCAGGGATCGTTTCGCCGACCAGGAGTGGGTGGTCTATGACCTGAAACGGAATTTCGGGTTTCACCATCTCAACGGCGAAATCGAACGCATCAGCTTCGAAACATTACCGGCCAGCGTCCTGACCGGGAATCTCGATGACCGGTTCCTCCACCCGGATGAGAAGCAGTTCCGGAAACTGTGGAAGGAATACTACCATTCGATCTGCATTGAAAACCGGAAAAATCCGAAACTCCACCGGCAATTGCTGCCGAAACGGTTCTGGCAATACCTGCCGGAAAAGCAGGTTGGCGATGGATGAGAAAGATCATTATGATTGGCAAAACATCGCTTTGTACTCCGAAGCTGCTTCGCGGGCGCAGGATCCCATGAACCGGGTGAGCGCCGGATCGCCTTTAGCGACGTTTATATCTTCGGCGGTATCAGCTTGTAAATCACGGGTGTCACTATCCTCGAAAGCATAGTGCTGCTTATCAGTCCGCCGATAATCACGATAGCCAGCGGCGATATTAGCGGGTTGGTTGAAACGGCGATGGGCAGCATCCCCCCGATCGCGGTAAGTGTGGTCAGCACGATGGGCAGGAACCGTATTTCGGCGGAACTCCGGATGGCCTCGTTCAACGGAACTCCCTCACGGCGCATCTGGTTGGTGAAATCAACCAGGAGGATTGTATTCTTGACCTCGATACCGGCAAGGGCGATCAGTCCGATGATGGCGACGAACGATACCGAATTGCCGGTGATCCAAAGGGCCACCATGGCCCCGACCATGCCCAGCGGGATGACCGATAGCACGATGAGTGTGTTGCGGAACGATTTGAACTGCAGGATCAAAACGGCAATAAACAAAAATGCGGCGGTAAGTACGATGCCGGCAAAGCCGCTGAACGACTCGCCCCGGCTCTCGTATTCACCCCCGATCTCATAGGTGTACCCGCGGGGTAAAGGCAAGGCGGCCAACTTCCGGATCACCTCCGTGTTGACCTTGTCGGTCAGGTATCCCTTCCGGATGTAAGAGATCACCGAGACCGTCCGGTTCTTGTTGTAATGGTTGATCACCAGTGGCGACGTCTCCAGCCTGATACCGGCAAGTTGCCTGAGCGGGATCGCTTTGCCCTGCATGTTATTCACGTAAAGGTTATCGAAAACATCGAGCCGGGGTTTTCCGGTTCGCGGTGTGCTTACCTCAATATCGAAATTGTGGCCGTAATCGTCGGTGAAACTGCCTACCGGCAACCCGTTAACGGCCATTCTGACGGTGCGGCCGATGCTTACCGAAGGAACGCCAAACTGGCTTGCCTTATGCTTGTTGACATCGATGACCAGATCGGATTTCTCGTTGCTGACCGGGTTGTTAATGTAGATGGTTCCGGGGATCCGGTTCAGCATGTTCTCCACCTCGATGGCGGCCAGACGCAGCGTGTCAAGGTTGTCGCCAAACAACCGGACCTCGATGGGAGCGGCAACCGGGGGACCCTGCTCAAAGTTTTTCACTTCGATGCGGGCGCCGGGGTAACTGCTCCACTTTTTCCTTAACTGTTCAATGATCTCGAGTTTCCGCGTTGCCGGAGTATGTTGTTCGAGCAGGACCAGCAGCTCCGAGAGGTCACTGCGGGGATTGGCCTGCGTAACATTGTAATAAACCTGGGGATTTCCTTTTCCCACGTTGGTGGCAAAATAGCGGACCTCGGGGATGGTTCCCAGTTGTTTCTCAATGTCGCGGGTGACCGAATCGGTGTATTCAATCCCCGACTGTAGCGGCGTTTCAATGCGAATATAGAATTGTGGTTTCTCGGAAGCCGGAAACAGGCTGAATCCGTTCACCCAGAAAAGGCCTATGGAACCGGCAAATAAAATGACCGTTATCACCAGGGTCAGCATGGGTTTCTCCAACGAGTGGCTCAGGACTTTGTGGTAGGCGCCCCCGATGAGGAACTTTTTAAAGGTCTGCATAACGATATTCCCTTCCCAGGGCCCGTTGTGTTCGCGCAGAATGCGACCGGCGATCAATGGGATGGCAGTGAGTGAAACCACCAGGGAGGCCAGCATGCTGAATATGACCGCCATGGGCAGCGCCCTGATGAATTCTCCGGATGCTTCGGGCATCAGGGCGAGGGGCAGGAACGCAATGATCAGGGTGACTGTACAGCCAAGTACAGCCGGTCCGATCTGCTTGGTAGCCCGGATCACCGCCTCTTTGCGGCTGTATCCCTGGAACATCCACCGCTCGATGTTCTCTATCACCACAATGCTGTCGTCAACGAGCAGCCCCAGGGCCACCACCAATCCTACGATGCTGACCTGGTTCAGCGTGAAGCCTGTCATGTTGAGCAGGATGATCCCGATGGCCAGCGAAAGGGGAATCGAGATCATGACAATGAGCGAAGAACGGAATCCCAGCGGAAGAAGCGTAATGGCTACCAGCAGGATGGCAATCAGGAAATCGGTGCCCAGCCCCGACAACCGTTTGTTGACATGATCGGCCTGGTCAAAAAAATGGATCATGTCGATGGAACCGGGGAGGTTATTTTTAAACTTTTCCAGGGTGGTTTTGTAAGACTTCTGGGTGGTTGTAATGTTATTCCCGGGCTTCTGGGCCGCCACGACAAACACACAGCGGTGACCGTTGAGCCGGGTAATATAATCTTTGGATGCTAGCTCCTGGTAAACATCAGCAATATCGCCTAACAGGATGTTTTTGCCATTGTAGGAGAACACAATGGTCCGCCGGATGTCGTCGACACTCCGTAGTTTTCCGCTGATCTTGACGTTGAATGACTTGCTGCCTGCCTCCACGTTGCCCCCGGGAATGGAGGTGAGTTCACCCTGCAGGGCGCCGATGACCGCATTGACCGGTATGTTCATGCTCGCCATCTTTTCGGGCCGGAGGTCCACCCTGACAACCTGTTCCGCCAGTCCATGGATCTCGACATTCTTCAGCGCCGGAATTCTTTCCAGCTCATCCTGAAGATCTTCGGCCTTCTTCCGCAGCAACTCCGACGGTGCGTTTTCAGAGACCAGCGCCAGCTGGAGCACATTGACACTCGAAGGATTATACTTGTACACATTGATACTTAAAATGTTATCAGGAAGCTCATTGCGCATCGCGCCCACTTCACGGATCAGTTCCTGGTATTTTTCATCTGTATCGGTGTTGTAATTGTATTTCACGCTGATCACTGCAATGCCGTCGCCAATCTTGCTGGTGACACGCCTGATATCCTCGAGGGCGTAAACCTTCTGTTCGACCGGTTTAACCACCAGTTCCTCCATGTCATTGGGGCTGGTACCGGGATAGATGATCACCACGGGAAATTCGGGGTATTTCAGATCGGGGTCCTCTGCCCGTGGCATCGTAAGGAGGGTGCTGACGCCGATGACGATCACCATAAGAAACATCACCAATGTGAATTGGGAGTTCTTGATCGCTAATTCCGATAGTTTCATACGCAGGTTTTTTAGTGGATGATGGAAGAGGAGGTGAACTAACGGATGATACGGATGGGCGAGCGGTCCTTAAGATAAGCATTCCCACTGATGATCACGGCGTTGCAGTTTTCAAGCCCCTTGTCGATCATCACAAAATCACGGTACAGACCGGCAATGGAGACCAGTTGGCGCATCGCCATTTTTTGGTTACAGGAGGTAAAGACGAATCCTTTGTTGCCGTCACCATCAAGCAAGGCATCGTAGGGAATTTTCCATACCTTCCGGCCGATCGACGGGGTGATCGTGGCCTTTCCGAACATCCCCGAGGCAATAGGAATTTTAAACCCTGGGACCGGTGTGATATTGAGGGTAAAGGTACCGGAATAGGGATCCACTCCTTCTGATTTTTTCGAAACATGGCCCATTAAAGGCCGGTCATCGCCGACATCGGTGAGGATGACCGCTGCATCGCCAATGGAGATGGTGCTCCACTGCCCGTCGCTGACGGCTACCTTCAGGATCCAGTGGCCGTCGGCCGCCCCGTTGGTCATGAAGACCGGCGTACCCGGGCCGACGACCTGACCCTCATTGACAAACTTTTTCAGCACAAACCCGTTCTCCGTGGCGCGGATCTCTGAATAGGCCTGGTTGAACAGGGCCGCCGTGAGCTGTTCATTGGCAAACTCGAGGGCTGTGCCGGCATTCTCAAACATCTCGAGGGTGACCACACTGTCGCGGTAGAGGTTCTTCACCCTTTCATAATCGCGTTTTGCCTTCTCATGGGCCAGCCTTGCCTGGGCAACCTGGGCTGATATTTCAGTCAGGTCAAGCGTCGCCAGTAACTGGCCCGTTTTGATGGCATCCCCTTCCATGACATACAACCGCTGGACAACCCCACCGGTCTTGAACGACCGTATTACCTCATCATCGCTGGTGAAGGTGCCGGAGGCATACACCGGTTCATTGACCACCTCCTGTTCAATCCGGGCTACCTCGACCGGAATGGTTTCATTGTCCCCCGGAATCCTGTCGTCGGGCGATGAGCTACAGGCTGCCGTTACGACAGCGATGAATACACAATACAAGTTTCTTCCAATGCTCATATCTGTTGTTTTCTAAGTTTCAATGATTGATCTATCGTTTGCCGGCGCCGGTCATCTGCCGACCGGCATGAACAGGCGCCCATGGTTCTTTCTATTTTATGATTTCGCTTACTGCGGTTTGTCGTTTTAATTCGGAATAGGCCGAAAGCACCCGGTACCGGTTGATCCTGATGTGTATCTCGGAGGAGGTCAGTTGGTTCCGGGCATCGAGGTATTCGATCAGGCTGTTAATGCCACCTGCATAACCCTTTTCGACCAGGCTGAAATAGGCCTTTGCGCTGTTGTACTGCTTTTCTGCCGATCTCAGATTGACAATGGCCGTATTGAGGTTGTTCCGTGCAACCTGTGCGGTCATGGTGAATTGTTTTTCCGCCAGCTCCTTCCGCTTCCCGACATCATCGATCTCCAGTCGCGTTTTGTTGATCCTGATTCTGTTCCGCTGTCCTTCAAAAATGGGAATGGATAACTGCGCTCCGGCAATGAAATACCGGCTTTGGTTGTCGAAAGCCCAGTCGGAAGCCTGGGATCCCAGGTTGGCAAAGACATTGATCTTTGGAACCAGGTAACGTTGGTCCCAATCCAGTTGAAGCTGCCGGATGTTGTTAAGCGTTCCCAGCGCCATCAGTTCGCTCCGTTTATCTACATAGGGTGTGGTGGCCAGCCTTGCTTCCAGATCCTCAGGGAGCGGAAGGTCCTCGTAAATGATGGAATCGCCCCCCGGGCGGTTCAGCAGGAAATTGAACCATGCCCTCGAATTCTTTACCTGATTCTCGGCCTCCTGCTGCTTGGAGCGAATGTTCTCAAGCTCGCTTTCAGCCCTGAGCACATTGGCCGGAAGTCCTTTGCCATTACGCAGAAGCGATTCGTTCACTTCGAGGTTTTTCCTGACCAGTCCGAAGGCGCTTTGGTAAATGGCCACCCCGTCGGTCGCCAGGCAAAAATGATAATAGGCTGTTTCAATATCCTTGGTCAGTTCCTGACGGTACGTATCAATTTCGTACTCCGACAGCGTGACCTGCTGCTTTCTGATCTTCGTGCTGTACCATACATCCGTGTTAACCACGGGATAGGTGATTTTGACCCGCGCATCGTAAAAATTCTGAGGCATCAGCTGGTACGCCTGGTTCTCGATCTGCGGGAATTGCTGACTGTGGGTAAGCTGATTGAGGGTAGCATAGACCGGGTTGAGCAGGTCGCCGACCGGAACCGGGAAGGTGCGGCCTCCTTCCGCCCACATGTAATCGCCCAGCAACTCGACCGACGGATAATACCAGCTTTTAGCCTCTTTAAGGGCCAGCAGGCTTTGTTGCAGGGAGATGTTTTTTTGCTGCATGACCAGGTTGTTCTGTAAACCCTCGTCGATGTAACGCCGGAGTTGGTCCTGTGCCAAAACACACCGGCCGGGCAGGCAGATGATAACGACCCAAAGGAAAACATACAGCCTCGATAGGAAAATATCTCTCATCTGTTCATAATTTTATATTTCATCAGTTCCTGGTTCTAAAGTTCATAAGTCAAATTTAATATCTTTTGGGATCATTCGTGCTCCGCCCGTTTTAACATCCTGGTCCTATCCTGTATCATCTTGGCTGAAAAGGTGATCACCGGTAATGGCTACCGAAACGGTTCCTGAATTATCTGCTGGAACGCAGGGTGATAACCGGTAATCAACATTATCACCGGATGAGGCACTTTCGGGTCAGGATGGCATTTCCGCCCTTAAGACGGTATAAATAAATCCCCGGTGGCAAGTTCCCGGCTGTGAATCGGGTAGTATGCCATCCCGCTGTTAATTTTTCATCGATCAGCGTCCTTAGCTTTCTGCCCGATAAATCAAGAACATCAAGGGTGACATTCATTTCCAGGGGTAGAAAGCAGCTGATATCTGTAAAAGCATTGAACGGGTTGGGGACATTCTGTTCCAGGGTAACTGAGGTTTCCCAATCGGATGGTTCTTCTGTTGCCAGAATCGAGTTTAGCATTTTGATGGCATACAGCATCTCCACATCAAGGCTGTCACAGTATAGTTGATCGATGACCGTATCGTTCATGGGGCCCCTGATATCGGGAATCACGCCGCCAGTCATAGTAGAGTCGCTGTCGAGCTGGATATTCAGGCTCCTGTCGGTACTGCAACCGAAGGGAAAGCGCAGGTTCAGGCTGTCGGGTGGTCCGATAATATTGTAAAAAGTACCGACCAATGCGAAGGATCCGTTTGTGCCGTGAAATCCCAGCACTTTACATTGGGGAAGTTTTTGGAGCGCCATCGGTAACCCTTCGCCCGAACTGATGGCACGTGGACTTACAAGGACCATTACCGGATGGGGAAAATTAAAAGACTGGGGCTCGATGTACTGGGCCCCGTTGGGGTAAGCGGGATTGTACCTGGGTTGAAGGGTTACCGGGTCGAAAGTCGCAATCGGCAATGGAATGGGTTCCAGCATCCTTGTTTCTGTATTAAACCAGGTCAGCATCTCATACAGCGCAGTGTCGTTGTAGAAAAATCCGGCCAGGGCAGCCGAAAGCGCATCCATACCCCCGGAATTAACGCGCATGTCGAGGATAAGTCCGTGCGACCCGCTGTTCCTGATATTGAGAAGGGCATCCCGGAAATCGGCATACACCTGTTTCGTAACGTTTGAATCGTTTCCGGCGGTTTCGCCGGTCAGTTTGATGTATCCGTAACCTTCCGGCTGCAGGATCGCAGAGGTAACGACAGGACCCGGGTCATAAACCCACATGCTGGTTTGATTGTAGGTTGCGTACTGGTCATCAACGGCATTGAGCACTGCCGTGACCGGGGCACTATCATCCCGGTTCCGGTAGGTGATCTTCATGGTGGCACCGACAGGGGCACGACCGATAAAGCGGCACTGGTTCATGAGTTTCCCTTCGCCGGTGGCAGGAATGATCTCCGACCAGAGAACCTTGACGGTGTCGAGAACACTGGCAGCAGTGCGATCATTGACCGCTAAAATAGTGGCGCCGAACTTCATCCCGGCAAGGGATGCCGGCGACCCGGGGTTGATCAGCGTGGCAACGAGGCGGCCGTCGTCGAGCAATGTGGTTGAGAACCCATAACTGCCGCCAATGCTGCGATACATGGCCGATGAACGGATATGCTGCCACCCCCTGCGGATGTTCACGTGCCCGTCGTGGATGCAGGTGATATATTCCTGAAGTGCAGTGTAAAACCCGATCGAGTCGCCTGTTACGGCGGCGGCTTCAATTTTCGGCCGGATAGCGGCATTCAGATCATCCCAGTCGATGCCTTTCCATTTACCCATCGGGTACTCGTTTGAGATTTTGGCATGCATGGAATCGTAGGCCTGAATAAAATTATTTCTTTGTGGAAAAGCACATTGCCAGGCCAGGCCAAAGAGAAAAACAAAAAAACAGAAACGGTACATGGTCAGCAGATTTAGATCCCGGGCTTCGGGGGGGTAGGTGGCTTGGAAGGGGTTTTTGGTTTGGGCGCCGGTTTGGGTTTGGGGGCTGGTTTGGGCTTGGGGGCCTTGGGCGGCTTTTTCACCTTCGGGGCCTTTGGGGGTTTGGGTGGAGTTTTGGGTTTCTGCAAGGTTGTTTCAGTATTCACCGAAGCGACCCTGCCGGCTGTAACCGTAAGCGATCCGAACAGAATAGCGGTTATCAGGAAATAGATTATTCTTTTCATGGTTGAATAGATTTTATGTTGTGATCAGATTCACGGATCGTTTTGATTACGCTATTTCGTGGCATCTACTGAAACCTTATCTTTTGCCGGATCATTTTGATGGAACAGGATTCAACGGGAGGGAGAACCAAAACTGTGACCCCTGGCCAAAGATACTCCCGACCCCCACCTCGCCTCCATGTGTCTCAACGATTTTCTTAACGATATACAGTCCCAGTCCGGTGCTGGGTTCCCCGGCAGTCGACCGGGTCGAGGAACGCTGAAATGCATTGAACAACTTTTCGACTTCATTTTCCCTGATCCCCTGGCCATGATCCCTGACCGTTATGCGGGCCATTCCTCCCGTAATTTCAAGGATCACGTCGATGGCTGCCCCCGGGAAAGAATATTTGATCGCGTTGGTGAGATAGTTTGTCAGTGCCTGGTCAATTTTATCCCGGTCGATCTGAATTTTAACTTCCCCGGCAGGAGGCGAATAGTTGATCGGTATATTTTTAGCCCGTGCATACAAACTATTCATCGCTATATTATCCCGCACGACAGTATCCAGATTATGTTCTGACAGGTTCAATTCGAGTGATCCTGATTCAATATTGGCAATGTCAAGCAAGTCAGTAATCAACCCCAGCATAAATTTTCCGGCGGTATGGATCCGGTTCAGCATATCCTTTACTTCCGTTTCGTTGAAACCGGCAGGATCATCCTTCATAAGGTCGGTGAATCCAAGGATGATCCCCAGCGGATTTCGGAGATCGTGAGCAGCGATCCCCAGAAACTGGTTTTTCAGTTTATTCAGGTGGTCCAGCTCCTGGTTCTTCTTGGCAAGCTCGCGTTGCATATTCACAAGCTCATTGTTCAGCCGGGTCAACTCATCGAAATTAAACGCTTCCTGTTCTTTCATTTCAGGCTGCTATTAGTTTTTCTGCTATATCTACAGCATCCTGAGCACCGGATGCAAAACCATCGGCGCCTATCTGTTTCCAAAGTCCAGGCGCCACTCTGAACGGGTAACCGCCTACGAGTATCTTCATATCGGTTGGCGTGGAAGGTGATGAGCGGATGGCCCGGATCATCTCTTCCACAGCCGTGAGATGGAAGGTCATGGTCGCAGAGATGGCAATGATCTTCGGCTTTATCTCACCGATGAACCTGATCACACCCGCGATGGGCATGTTGGCGCCCAGGTAATAGGTATCCCAACCGCTCATCTCGAAAAAATCGGTTACCATCCGGGCTCCCATTTCATGCAGTTCACCCGGTACACAGGTGGTGATCATTTTTTTATTCTTCTTCTCACCGGTGAAGAGATACGGATATAACTGCGACATCACCAACTGGGTGGCCGCTGTACAAAAATGTTCCTGGGCTACCGAGATCCTGTTGTTTTGCCACAATCGCCCGATCTCATACTGTACCGGCTGAAAAACATTCAGATAGACATCCCTGACCTTCATTCCCTGTTTTACCGCATTTAAAACCAGTTCAAGTGCGGTATTCCGGTCGCCTATGAGAAGCGATTCAAGGTACCTGGCCGCCATTGGGTCGAGCGTAGTTTCGCATGCCGGAATGGACAGCGTTTCCTCTGTTTCAAGAAGTTTTTTCCTTCCCCTGGCCAACGCCCCGATCACAAGCTCCGCTTCGTCGGCATCGAGGACCGCACGCATCTGGTCACCAATCAGGTCATAACTCTCAGCGACATCCTTCATGGGGACCTTTACCGAAGAGAGAAAGGTCCGCAACCACGATGAAAATTCCTCGAACAGCGCCGGCTGACCTGCCCATATTGCTTCACCAAGAAAGGAAAGGATCCATGTGACATCATTCTTGAAATTCGTTTTCTGATGATCCGTATAGTATGCAGCCATGTCGGGCCGTAAGGCAAAATGCGCCTCAAGGATCTTTTCCGGAAGCCAGGATTTCATTCCGTTCAGCTTGCCTTTTATAGTTCCATCGGATATCATATTGAACCAATTGTCATAAATAATTCTGAAAACCTATAATCGTAAAATTCAAGGTTCCTTTACCGATCTGAAAAAATAAATACCCCCCTCGTTCAGGCCGTCATTGATGATCCCTTCGAATGTCTGGTCCATAAGGATCCTCAATCGTTTCGGTTCGAGGTACTGTGCGGTGACGGTCACCGAATTATCCGAAAACACTTTGACCTTCCCATAGTTTAATACGAAACCTTTCCCCTTTGGATTACGGATCAGTTTTGACTCGCTGAAGACGACAAAAGCGGGAGAACCGGGGATAACCCCGGCGGCAAAATATTCAAAGGTGCCAATCTCCATCCCGGTGATGGCATCGGGCGACTTCTCCTTTACGTTCCCTTTTTCCGTCAGCCGGCATTTTGCATACCGGATGACCACCTTCACATTTTCGCCTGCAGAAAGGGCATTTACCAGGCTGTCGAAA
>Ga0116171_10000110_pt1 | contig 80980 bp, 77 predicted proteins | sample AD_JPNHW2_MetaG_FD_89798 | JGI IMG/M metagenome (GOLD analysis project Ga0116171, IMG submission 89798) | Active sludge microbial communities of municipal wastewater-treating anaerobic digesters from Japan - AD_JPNHW2_MetaG | ecosystem: Engineered > Bioreactor > Anaerobic > Digestate | place...
ACGGTGGCGCCCTCTGCAAGGTCCCTGTACTTTTCTTTCAGCACAGCCTTGACAGTGTTGCTTTTGTTATAATCATCTATCACCGCCTGGATATTAGCCACAAGCTTTTCAGAGAAGATAATGTCTCCGGGATTCCCCTTTGGCTGGACCATGATAAGGAGCATCTGCCTGGATTTATCAATAAAATAGGGGTCATCTATTCCCCTTTTATCAAGTCCTTCATACTTTTTAATTATATCCTGGAAACCGATTGTCTCCTTTTCATCAGAAACCGAAAATCCGAAACCTGTCTGCTCCCTGACCGCAGCCCTTATGGCCTTACGCACCCTGCGGAGTATCTCCTCGAGGTCCGAGGTTTCAATAAAGTACGGCAGGTGCTGCTCAATAAAATCAAGCTCAAGCCTGCACTGGGCGTTCATTACACCCGGCACCTTCATGAAACGTGCAGTAAGATCATCGGCAACCCTTTTCAGGTGTGCCTCATCGGTACCCTTGAGACCCACAATGAAATATCCAACGCCGCCCACCATCTGTATCAGCTGGTTTGTGGCCTTAACACTCTCAAGGTTCTGCGGCAGCAGGTCAAGCTGGTTGTAATTGGTTTCAAGCTTAGTCGTTGCCCATATTGATAAAATTATAACTGTAAGAATTACAGATGCCACAATGCCCGCCCTTTTTACGAACAGGCCTGCCAGCCAGTTTGAAATTTTTCTTCTCATCGGATTATTTAGATACCTCTGCTACACGTTTTCTGATCGCATCCAGTACTGCGGGGATGCCTCCCTTTTTAAGCACGGGGCTGATCTCATCCTCGTATATACCTGCAAAAATTCCTTCACCCAGTATGTACATTTCAACGACCTTCCACTTGCCGGAACTCTTCGACAGTTCAAAATCTATGGCTGTCTCCTGCTTCTTGTAGTCCCTGTGAACGACGATAGTCGCCTTGCACCTGGCCTTTTTCCCTTTTATTACAGGTTTTCCGTATAAAACAGCGTCGAGGTGCTGAAAAAGTTTTTCCCCCTCGGGGAAAGAAATTTTGCGTATGAGTATGTCTACGTTTTTCCCGAGTTCATCTTTTTCAGCCGGTGTCATTTTATCCCAGGAGCTGCCCATCAATGTCCTGCATACAGCTTCAACATCAACAAGCGTCATCGCATTATCGTGCCTGCCGTACCGGATGGAATTAAGGATTGTCTTTACAGTTACACTGACGTCTCCCGAATCAGAAGCAATAACCGTATCAGTTACAAAAAAGGATAAACACAAAAATGAAATCAGAATAATTCTTTTCAATTTAATACCTCGCTGATGTTATATTATTTGATTAATAGTGTCAAAGAAGTTACAGACCATTATGACATTGAACCTGATTTTCCCTCACCGGGAACAAATCTGTCAATAAATTAACATTGTATCCCGCAAAAAAGGATCGCCATATACTGGAGCATGCGCCTCCAACCGTATCATCTCCGTGCAGTAAAATACCGGCCGTTTTCCATATACACCTCACCTTCCCTTGTGAACTTCTCAATGACAAGAAGTACCCATCCGCGCACAAACTCATGTTTGATCCTTCCGCTTCCAGGGTACAGCTTTAAAATAATTTCAATGAACAGCATGCCGCATTCACCGGAACCAGCGATTATTTCCCTCACCTGTTTCATCCTGTTCTCCCAGTAGGAAATGATTGTCCTGATCCTGTCGGCCGGTCCGGTTATGACACTTCCGTGCGCCGGGAGTATCATGGTGAGCCCCGGCAGGTTCATGATGAATTTAAGCGAATCAATGTAGAGGTCAATATCTGAACGCGGGGGGCCCAGCCATGTGAACTTGCTGCGCAGGATATTATCCCCGCCCAGGAGTACACCTGTTACGGGATTGTAAAGGGATATATGATCATCGGAATGCCCCGGTGAATGAAAGATTCTCCACATGGTGCCGTTGATGTTTATGCTGCAGTTATTACCTATTACAACGTCCGGGCTGCTGACGAATTCTATTCCCCAGGACCTGGCGTATAACCTGTAATTGATCCTGTCAAAAAACCTTTTTATTCTCACGCTGAACGCAGCAGGGCTTTTTTTACCCGGAGCCTCGTAGGCAAAGGAATCCCTGTAAGCCCGGCCGCTTTTAATTATTTCCGCCATTCTTTCAGTAACAATGATCTTTAAGTTATACAGCGCAGAGAGTTTCCGCAGCCCGGCAAAATGGTCAGGGTGCGCATGGCTGATAAGTATGCGGGATATTCTATTAACATCCCCTCTCGCTCTGCATAAATCGCAGATACTTTTATATGCGCGGGTGTACTGTTTCAGGGCAGCGGAATTACCGTAACCCGCGTCAAAAACGACACCATTACCTCCGGTGATAACATACACATTCACCGGCGGCTTATATATTTTAGAAATTCCCTTCTCTTCGATCACAAAAATACCGGGACTTACCTCTTTTGCATACTCATTCATTCATAAATCTCTTAACTGAAGAAAGTCCGGCAATCATGAGCCAGCCCTTTGCGACCTCTTCGTTGCTCCTGCCAATATAGAGGTTCGGGAACTCATTCCTGACTTTTTCCCTGATACGCGAATTATTCTTAGCAGTAAATTCAAGAATCGACTTTTTATCATTATCATCAAGTTCATGCCAGCTGAATTTATCGGTCATGGAAAAGTCTCCGGTTGATTATATTTAAACAGATTATATAAAATTAAAACGATTATGAACATAATCTGTAACAGGCTTGATAAAACTTTTTCATACAATTTTGTAAATGTTTTTTCAGAATTAATTCTTGATTAATATCTTTGCGATGGAAAACTGGCTTTATCCGGGGCGGCAAATGTATATTTTTGAACTCATTGCGGAAAGAAAAATTCAGCAGGCGATTGAAGAAGGGCAATTTGACAATCTCCCGAACAAGGGCAAACCCCTTGTAGATGACGGCCTTGACATGGTCCCCGAAGATCTCCGCATGGCCTATAAAATCATGAAAAACGCAGGTATTGTGCCTGAAGAGATTGAACTGAGAAAGGGAATTGTCAACCTCTATGAACTTCTTAACGTCTGTGCAGACGAAAACGAAAGGAAGGCCATCAGGGCAAAAATCAACGAAAAACAGCTGAAATACAACCTGATCATGGAAGCGCGCGGTAAAAAAATTACAGACGTTGAGTACCTGGATAAAATAATGGATAAACTTAAATAAACTTTTTGCGGGACTGCATCTCCCGCCCGAAGGGAAACCCTGCGGAAACCTTCAGGGGGCTTCGCCCCTTGAACCCTGTCAGTAGATTAACTTCATCACAAGTTTAATGATTCTTTGCCATATACTTCTTCATTGCAGGCACATCCTCTGTCATGAAAGAATCGACTCCCGCGTCTGCAAGCCTGTTATACTGTGCTGCATCTTTTATATCCCAGACCTGCACCCATATCCCTTTTTTATGCATCATCCTCACAAGCCCGCTGTTTACGATATATGACATGCCTATGTATTCCGCTGTCTGGAGCACGTCAGCAGTGAATCCTCCGGTAAAATAAATCAGCCCTGATTTAAAGAGGCCGTATACACCAATTATCCCTGTCATTGAAAATGCGGTAGCTGAACCGGGCAGGATCTTCCTGACGAGTTTGATGTTATTGCCGAAGTATGACGAGGTAATCACGCGGTCTCCTGCTTTCATGTTTTTTATTGTATCTGCATACCTCTTTACAAGTTCACTGTCGTTTTGCATAAGCACTACACTGAACTTTTTTCCCGGGAACGCAGAGAGAAGCTCGGAGAGGGTGATAAAACTGAAACCCTTTCCCCTGAACGGGAAACTGCTGCCGTCAATTGTAAAATGATAGGCCGCATCCATAGCCTTTATAGATGCGGCTGTATGTGATATGACTGTTCCTGAACCGTTGCTGACCTTTTCAAGAAGATCTGAAGAGATTACCATTACCTCGCTGTCAGAGGAGAGCTGAACACTGACAGATGCTGCGTCTGCACCTTCGTCAAAACCGGCCCTGAACGCCTGCAACGTGTTCTGCGGAAGGTGTTTTACTCCGCCGTTGAGACTATATATAACCGGGAGCTTTTCAAAATATGGTTTCATGACTGGACCCCTGTAATAAATGATTCCCTCTTTTCCCGAATGATGGATGCCCGGAAAAGGAAATAATGTAATTTGTTATTGCTTTTAGTGATTAAAAGATATAGATTATATAAAAGGCAACATAAATTTCAGACCGGGGAATATATTATGGCACAGGCAACTCAACTGATAAAAGCTTACATGACAGAATCAATACCACCTGACGGCGGATTCATAATTACTGCTTATTTTACGACAGGGAGCAATTACTCGATCTATGAAATTACAGCATACAGGAATGTTAAGGATGTTTTCAGAACTAATGACGGTATCACATTCAAAACTGACGGCAACAGGACACACCTCCTGGTTGAACCTGCTGTTTTTACCAAAAAATACATAGAACCTGTCAACCGCGAAACCGGTTTTTCAATACCCTACAGGTTCGCCGAACTTGACATCAAAACAACGGCAAAAAGCGAAAAACTTATGGTTGGACTTGAACCGCTGATGCTCTATTCATCATTTACAATACTTGAAAAGAAGGGTGACTATTTTTCATATATTTTTCATCCCACAAAAGATGTTTACATAGCCATGAAAAAATTCCTTGCTGACAGCCTGTACAATGACTGCAGCCTCTCCACTACTGATTCAAAAGACACAGCAGCAAAGGTACTTGAAACAGTGAGGAAGTTCACAATCTTCACTGGATAGCAAAAATTAAAGCGTAATAAAATGTTGACAAAAATGATTATCCTGAATCAACTAAGTTTATTCTAAATAATTAATGAGGTTATTCAAACAGGCATGTCATCAGACAACTCAGATCCCTTAAGTAGATCCCGCATAAAGAATTTCATCAACAGTATAAAAAAATCATTCAAAAACAGCTCATCCGAGTTTGACGCTGACGTTTATGAACAGCTCGATCCGCGCAGAAAAGAGATGATTGACGGAATTATCACTCTCTCCGAACTGAACGCCAAGGATATCATGATTCCGCGCGTAGACATGGTTGCAGTCGATTCAGAGATTGAACTGAAAGCTCTCATAAAACTTATAATCGAGGCAGGCCATTCCAGGCTCCCGGTGTACGACGAGACCATTGACAATATCACTGGAATACTATATGTAAAAGACCTGATCAGGCTGCTCAGCGAAAAGCCGAAAAAATTCAATCTCAAAAAACTGCTCCATGATCCCTTTTTTGTTCCCGAGACCATGCCGCTTGACGAACTTCTTCTTGAATTCAAGGCACGCCAGCTTCACATAGCTGTTGTTGTTGATGAATACGGCGGCGTCGGCGGGATTGTCACCATGGAGGACATACTTGAAGTCATTGTAGGCGAGATCAACGACGAATATGATACAGAAGAGCCCCCTGAATTAGAGAAGAAAGGCCCCTCGACATGGGAAGTTGATTCGCGCATGCTGATTACTGATTTCAATGATGAACTGGGACTTGATATCCCGACAGACGATTTTGATACAATCGGCGGATTTGTATTTGACCTCTTCGGCAGGGTACCCGAGAAGGATGAAGTGGTCAAATACGGGAATGTTTCCTTCAAGATAAAGGAAATCGAGGGCACAAAAATCATCCGGATCACCATAACCATCGCAAAACAGAGATAATATGCCGCTGCTCCGCACAGATGGAATTGTTCTCACCAGGCGGCTGTCAGGCGAGTCTGATTTTATATGTTCGATCTACACCCGGGACCACGGAAAAAAACAATTTATCTTCAAGGGTCTGAAAAAAACCCGCAAAAGACCAGTCAGCCTGTCAGAACCCGGCTCAGTGATATGCATAACTTATTACTCGAAGGAGAACAGCACAATAAACGCTGTATCATCCTTTGAACCCGTTTTTCTTGCCCCGGCGATAAGAAAAGAAGCCCTGAAGATCCATTCACTTTACTATATAGTCGAACTTGTTGAAAAAACATCGGGCGAAGCTGATTCCGCGTCAGACCTGTACAACCTTATTTCATCGGGAATCGGGGCGCTTGAAAAAACCGGCATGGTCATGCACTTCAACCTCTTTTTCACGGTACGCTATATGGCCATGCAGGGCATACTCCCTGGTACCGGCAGATGTATACATTGCGGATCAGAAAATGCCTTGTCATATGATGTGGACAGCCACACCCTCAATTTCACATGTTCAGCCTGTTCTGAATATGAAGGTGCGGATATAAGCGGCAGAACTGCGCTCTTCATGCGGAGGTCATCGTCCGAAAGGTTCAGCCTGATTGACATGTCAGATGTTCCGGAGAACGAGGTGTCGCTCCTGTTTATAAAAACTGCGGGTTTTATCGAAAATTACTACGGGTTCAGGTTTAAAAGCCTGGACATGCTCATGTTCAGCAGAAGCAGTTCAGACAAAGAAAAGGGCCGCAATCCCTGAACAGAGTATAACACCGAAACCCGCAGCTATGCCCTTCCTGAAGTTCCGTGAACCTATGGCAAAGGCCATTATAAATTTTAGTATGGTATTCGAAAATGCCGCGAGTGTAATTGCAACAGTCGCCTGGTGCATCCTTTCGGGACTGTTTTTCGAAAGGTTGCTCATGGTCAGGGTGATGGCGTCGACATCGGTCATACCGGAAAGAACACTCACGATGTAAACACCGCTGTCGCCTGCCGTGATGCTTATGAAGCGCGTGATAAGAACTATGGCCGCGTAAAGCAGCCCGAACTTTACCGCAGGCATGATACTGAAAGGATTGGCAAGCGGAACATCTTCGGTCTTTTCTTTCCCGGTAATCCTCCAGATTATGAAGCATAAGACAAATCCCGCAGCAGCCATTGTTCCAAGGGTTACAGCAAGCCCCGGAAGAAGACTGCTGTTGATTATCGCAACCTCGACCAGTACCCTGGGGAACATTGTTGAGCAGGCCAGGAGCACAGCCAGCGAACAGGATAAGGCAAGCCTGTTCTCTGTAAGGCTTCGTTTTGCGAATGTCAGCGTAGTGGCAGTGCTCGAAACAAGTCCGCCAAGGAGGCCGGTAAGACCTATACCCTTCCGTGATCCCAGAATTTTTATCAGCACATAGCCGGTAAAACCAATGCCTGAAATAAGGACAACCATGAGCCATACATTGCGGGGATTAAAGAGGACCAGGGACTCAAGCCCGGGGTACATCTTGTAAACTTTCAGCCCGCCTGCAACAGAACCGAGTACAACTTCAACCGAGGGATTAAAGAGCGGCAGAATTACAAGCGAAACTATGGCAAATTTAATAACAGCAAGCATATCTTCAGGAGTGATCCTGCCCGAAAGAGTCTCCATGTAGCGCTTGAGGTAGAGTACAAGGACAACAATTACAGTGATTGAAGCAGAAAGTATAAACATACCCTGTGAAACAAGGACACCGACAGTATAGCAGATAAGTATACTGACTTCAGTGGTAAGCCCGCGCTCATTGAATTTATAAAACGAGATGGCATATACGGCCAGTGCAAGTAAAACGACAGCAGCCATTGAGACAAGAAGGAATCCAGGGCGGTAATTGCGGTCAATGAACATTGATATGCAGCCGAAAAGTGAAATCAGCGAGTAAGTGCGTATGCCCCCGATAATGTCGCCATCCGGATCTTCACTCCTGGCAGTGGTTACTGATCGCTCAAATCCCATAAGCGCACCAAGTAGAAGTGATATTATGAAAGGCTGAATTATACTGATATTCATATGGCCTCCATTTTTAAACAGGGTCTGCCGCATAAAGTATATGGTTCAGTGCTTACCGGACGGTAAGATGAGAGAAAGAGATTATTTGCCGCTGCCCCTTGTAAGCGGGCAAGCAAGGACCTTGAACTCCCCGTTCTTGGGATCCTGGCTTGTTGCCATGGAACTTAGTGAACCGCCGTAATTACACAATACCTGGTAGTTTCTCAGTTCTATATGATGTTTGCATTTTTTGCAATCTTCAAGTTTCATTATTCTGCTCCGGTGATTCAGTCTGAATATTTAAAAGATTAAAATTATGTCACTTCTATTATAAAGCCTTAGATAATTATTTCAATGGTTATTGTCAATAATTAAATTAGATATAAAATGGACCGGCTGTTTTTTTCAATTCCTGTATATAATCTTTACCGCAATTGTCAAGTAAAGCAGAAGATTTTTGCAATCAGCAGTTCCCTCACACTCCACTGTTTTCATACTTGACACCATGATTATGCTGTTGTATTTATTAAGTAAGTTAAAAGGCGGGGAAGATGCTGAAAAACAAAGGTAACGTTAAAAAAATATCCGGGAAAAACAAGCTTCTGCTTATTACAGGCCTTGCCGTGGCGGTAATCTTCCTGGTACTGAACGCTGTATTCGGATTTTTTAACTGCGGAATGCGGCGGGAATACAGGGGTGTTGATGATAAATTTATCAGGGATATTCGCGATAAGATCACAATGCTTGAAAAAGAGGAAGTAAAAGACCCTGCTGCTATAGGCCGGCTTGCGGAGCAATATAACCTCCTGGGAACAATTTATCTCGAGAAGGAACTTTATGGACCTGCAATCGACGCCCTTAACAATTCAATGAAATACGGCAACACATCAGCCCCTATTTATTATTCCCTGGGACTGGCATACGCGAACAGAAGTGTTGCAACGAATTCTGCTGACGACCTGGACAAGGCCGAAGCATGCTACAGGAAAGCAATAGAGAAGAGGCCGGGATTTCAGGACAGCATGTATGGACTTGCAGTGCTCCTTTTCTACCACAGGGATAAAAAGGAAGAGGCCATGAATCTTGTTAACGAGATTGTGGCAAAAAACCCGGCATTCTACGAGGCAAGGTTTGCACAGGGAAGATTTCTTTACGAAACAGGGAACAGGGAACAGGCTTTATCAGTCTACCAGTCGCTCGCCTCTGACCTTGAGAAGCTCCCTCCGTCAGGAATTGTGAATGAGTATAAAAGCAACTGCAGCAACAACATAAATACGCTGATATCCGAACTGGGGAAATAACAGGATATCAGCGCCATTCCTCGTCAGGCAGAGGTCTTTGAATTCTTTTGTCCTTTGAATCTTCGACGAATTTTTCTTTAAGTATTACTATATCTACCCTGCGGTTATATGCCCTGCCCTCGGGTGTTGAGTTATCTTCAATGGGCCTGAACTCTCCGAATGCGACTGAGGAAAGCTGCCTCTGGTCTACGGATTCCTCGTAAGCAAGGTGCTGAAGAACCGCAAGGCTCCTTGCCGAAGAAAGCTCCCAGTTAGTCCGAAAACCCCCCTTTGCCTGTGACTGGGTAACCTTACTGTCATCAGTATAGCCTTCAATACGCACAAAGTTCGGGACGTATTTTATTATATTGGATATCTTTCTAAGTACGGGTCTCATCTCCTCTTTCAGTTCAGCTGAACCCGGATCAAAAAAGAAATCTGAAGAGAGGCTTATCACAAGGCCCCTCTCATCCTCCTGGATCCTTATGTACTTGGCCTTGACCTCGAGTTTAAGCAGCTCTGTTGCGCGGCTGATCATCTTCTTGCCCAGGGACTTCCCTTTTTCGTTCGAAGGGAGGGCCATCATGTTATGCCCCATTTCTGTCAGTTTTCCCTTGGACAAAGACCTGCCACCTTCCATTATACCAAGGTTACCCTGGAAAGAGTTAATTATCATTTTAAAATCGTCAGCAGCGTTTGTTGTGACATCACCCATCATGACGATGAAAAAGCACATGAGCAGGTTGTTCATGTCCCCCATGGTAACCATCCACGCCGGCGGTGGTGGCGCTGAACTCTTTTTTCTTGGTTTACCCAATTTCTATTCCCCTTATTCCGCTTTCTCGTCGTTAAGGCTGACCCTCATATCAGGGGCAAGGAATGATGCGAGTTTCTCCTTAAGTACCCTGGGGTTATCACCTGCCTGTATCGAGAGGACACCCATAACAAGAATCGATTTATACAGGACCTCTTCACCTGTAAGTGAGTCGAGGTTACCGGCAAGCGGCGTGAGAATCAGGTACGCAAGAACGGCGCCATAAAATGTTGTAATAATAGCAACCGCAAGGTACGGACCTACAGTGGATTTGTCGTTAAGGTTAACGAGCATAAGAACAAGACCCATAAGTGTACCGATCATACCGAATGCCGGGGCAAGACCGGCAAAATCGTCAAATATCTTTTTATTGCCGTCATGGCGTGAAGCCATCTGGTCTATGTCAACTTCAAGGATTGTCTTTACAAGTTCAGGGTCAGTACCGTCAACAAGAAGCTGCAGCGCTTTTTTAAGAAACTCATCGTCTATTGCCTCAATATCGTCTTCGAGAGAAAGGAGCCCCTCCCTTCTTGACTTTTCGGAAAACTGGACCAGTGTGATTATAAGTTCAACATGGTCATATTTAGGCGGAAATACCGCGATTTTAATAAATGTAGGCAATTGCATCAGTACAGGGATCGGGTATGCAATCATGAGTGCGCACCAGCCACCGCCAAAGGTAATCAATACAGAGGGAATGTCCCAGAACATGATCAGACTTCCGCCTGCGACCAGTACACCGAAAGCCAGAAGGGCTAAACCGACAAAAAAACCTATTACTAATCCAATATTCATTTTTAACCTTTAGATAACCATTTGTTTTATAATCTTAACATCACATATTGCACAGTCAAGTTTTAAATAAAAGAGCTATTTGACACCCTGATCAATCTTATGTTTTTTTACAACTTCAACGATCTCATCAAACATCTTTGCAGGATCATTATAGTTCGACATATCACCTGTTCCAGATCCTGTTTTTGCCCTGACACCGGTTGTCACCGCGTCAATTACAAGGTTAAGGCCGCGCCGCACATCGCGCTTATTATCAGGGATATCCATATACAATTCCGGTTTTGCCAGCCTGGCCTTTACCTCTTCCTGCAGGGACTTTCCTGTAGTATTAGCATCGTCAAAATTGCCGATTTTCATGAGTTCATCTATCTTTCTTTTATAGTCAAGTTCGCGCCATGCAGAGGTTTTTGCAGTTTTTTTTCTGTTCATGAACCGTACAATGAACTGCAGGGCTATCAGGGCCAGAACTACCGGCAGTATCTTTTCGAACATTTAGCTTTCCATTTCATTTGAGTGATTTACGTTATATTTAACACAAATTAAAGCCGGTCAAGCAACTTTCACATCCATAAACAAAAAGCCGGACATCAGTCGGGGATCAAAATTATAGACTTGACTCTCTGCTAAAATTAAGTTTATTATTGATAGATACTTAACTCCCGGAGGATAAAATGGACGTTTATAATCCTGTCTTAAACATCAAATGGCCCATCCCGGGCGTAATCGGGATATCAGTCATTCTGGGTCTTATATTTGCCATACTTGTTATTTATCTTATTCTCTATTATTTCAGGTTAAAGGACCAGGCCCGCATCCATAACTACCAGCTATTCCTTTTCCATGTAAAACGCAAAGGGCTTTCCAACTTCCAGATCAAGATACTGCGGAACATGTCGGCATACCTCAAACTTGCCAATCCCAAGGAACTTGTAGCCAGGGCAGCAATCTTTGAATCAGCCATGACCGACTTTATTGAATACATAAAAAAGCAGCCTGACGAGATGGAACATCTCACTGATATCATCCGTGACCTGGCAGTTATTCACAAAAAAATATTCAGGACAACGGAAAACCCCAAACAGTTTGAGGCGTTGCCCGACCTGGAAGACTCAGAGGTTATATACCTGACAGATGATGAAGGGAACACCTTCCCCGGCAAACTCGCGGGTAGAGGAAACGGTTTCATCGCCCTGGAGCTCTTTACACCGGTAAAAAACCTTAAAATCTATGAAACTGAAAAACCTGTGTCAGTTCATGTTCTTAAAATCAATGACGCCGAGTACAAGGTAAAAACTGTCACCAGGGGGATCGACATGAACCACCTGCTTGTACGGACCCCCGGTGAAATAACTAAAGAGAGGGAATTCCGCCATCCTTATATAAATGTTATGATTAACGCTTTTGTTACTGTTGAAAGACCCCAGGCAGAGGCAACACCGGTAAGTTCCGAAACAGCAGATACCTCAGTTACTCCTGAAAAAATTGAATGTACGATTGCCCAACTTAATGAATATGAATGTGTCCTGCGCTCTCCCGTGATGCTCAGCTTCGACAGGCACTACCCGTTAAGCTTTGAACTGGATAACTTTAAGTTCATCACCATGTCACGCGTCATATCATCGAAGACTGTAGAAAAGGAGAGTGTTTACTACCTCACCATCAAGTTCATCGAAATGTCGGATTCCGGCAGGGCGGTTCTCAGGAAGTTTATTGCAGACAGCATGTAAATAAAGTTCATGCAGGGACAAGACCTGAGACAACATGAGTTATGATACAACCGGCGTAAAGATGAGCCGTTTTATCAGGTTTAACCGGGCATCCTTTGTTAGGATAATATTATTCCCGAAGTTACCGGATCATCAATTAAACGTGACGGGTAACGAGAATTTCAGGATGCGGACATCATGTCGAATCTTGCGATTATCTCCTCTGTGAGGGCCATGTAGTCCTCTGCGCCGTTGCTGTCAGGCTTGTATTCAAATATGGTCTTGCCCCAGCTTGGAGCCTCCTGGAGCGCAACGTTCTCCCTGATGAATGTACCGAAAAGCTTTCCGGGGAGACGCTTTTCGGTCTCCTCCATGACTTCGCGGTTGATCGACTTCTTGGGATTGTACATGGTGCCGATTATACCCGCGACCTCGACATTCCTGTTAATCCTCTTCTTGACCATCTGCACAGCCTCAAAAAGGTTATACATACCGTGGAATGGCAGGAACTGGGCCTGCAGCGGAACAAGTATGTATTCACTGATGGCAAGGGCATTCAGCGTGAGCACACCGAGTGAAGGGGGGCAGTCTATTAGCACATAATCATATCCCGTAAGTCCTTCGAGCGCCTCCTTAAGGAGAAATTCCTTTGCAGGGATCGGCAGGAATTCAATGTTCTTCATTTCGGGATTCGCCGGGAAAAGGTCGATACCCTTGCGCTTGACTATAATATCCTGGTAGCTAATTTCGCCCTTGAGCACATTGTATATGGACTCGACAACCTTGTTGGGGTTAATCCCGAAATGGTATGTAGCCTGCGCCTGGTGGTCCATATCAATAACCAGCACTTTCTTGCCTATAATCTGCAGCGCCGCGGCCACGTTTACCGTTGTTGTTGTCTTGCCGACACCGCCCTTGTTATTTGATATGGATATAATTTTCATGTTAACCCCTGGATTATTCATATTTCCGGAACTTCAGAACTTTTACTTAAGGTGTGAATGCGAATTCATGATCTCCACAAATTCCTCTACCTGTTTCGCATCTATTATGCCGATCTTCTTTATGCTCTCGGGACTAAAGAGCGCGAAAACTCCTGTTGCAGATGCGCTCACCTCACCTTTTGAGTTTATGATGCACCCCTTCATGACAACTTCGCGTTCACTGGTACGGGCATCTATTTCGGCTTCAGCCCTGAGGCGTTCGTGCATTAATGTTGGTTTATGATAGGTAACGGTCATGGTCTTGGTCAGGATGAATTTCTCGGTAAGGAAGATAGCGCCCCAGGCCATGACCTCGTCGAGCATTGTTGACAGTATGCCGCCATGAACTACGCCGTTCCAGCCCGCCATATAATCGGGCACATCCATTTCAGAGAATACAAGTTTATCGTTGCCGTGAAACTCCATACCCAGGCCCTTATGGTTTGCCGGTCCGCAGCCGAAACAGGTATTATGCGCCGTATTGGGAATTTTTATAAAATCAGCCCTGTTCATCCAGCTGTCCGTCCTGTAAACTTTTATTTCGAAAATAGAGCATGACGTCAACAGAAATCATGCAGAAATTGACCAGGTAGAGTATGATCACCCTGTCCCTGAGAAAAAATATTTTATGCAGAATACCCGCCACGTAGCCCGCAAGCACGATTATCAGGAAAAAAAGGCTTTTACCCTCTACTGAACGGGATTTCCAGCTTTTATATATAGAAACGGGCCATGCAGCACCGAAACAAACAAGCATTATAATCTCAAAGATACTCATAATCAATCCTTATATGATCTGATAGATTTTCCAACCGGGAATTGCAAGCAATAAAAGCCCCGGAATGCATTTTATACCCTCATGTGGCCGTGTTTTTGACACCGGAAGTTTCCCAACAATATTGATTTTGTTGACAAATCTGTTAGCTTGTAATTTATATAATAAAAAATGAACATGAGGTAATCCGGATGAGTCTGCTTAGTGAAATGGGTGATTCTCTGATAAAATACGGTGAAATCCTGATCAGCAAGACCGAGGATTTTACCCGTACAGCAAGAATTAGAATAGAAATACGCAAAAAGGAAATAGAAATCAACAACATAAAAATCATAATTGCCGACCATGTCATAGCACAGACGCACAAAAAGGCTGCCATCGACGCGGAACTTGTCAATGCACGGATCAGCGCCATAAATTCACTCAACCTTGAAATAACAGGTCTCAAGGTCAGACTTGAGGAGCTGAAGAACCAAAGTAATGCGCCGGAATCGGATAAAAACGGCACTGAACCAGGGACATTAAAAGAGTAGCCATGCCTGTATCATCAAAAATAATAATCAGCAATATAGAGAAACTCCCGGAGCTTTTTACAAAGGCGGACCTGCACAGGGTGCTTCAAAACAAAAGAGAAGAGAAGAAACCCGGGCGCAAACCGGGTTCTCAACGCAAACAGGCCACTAACCTTACATCAAAGGATATAGCCGTAATTGAAAACACTATACATGCCATGATACTGGCCGGCTTCCTGATCAAGGAGAAGGCAAAATTCCGCAAAATGAGCCTTGTGATTGAGGGGACCATATCGGTCAACCAGTCGCGGGATACAGTGATCAAATACAATGACCAGGAAATCCTGGTAAAGCGCGATGACCTGGCTTCAGCACAAAGGGGAGATTCGGTCTCGGCAAAGGTATTTGAACTTCGCAGGGGATTCTTCTGCGCCGAAATTTTAAAAGTTCATAAACGTAAAAAGGAATTTCACATTGCGCGGGTTACAGGTAAGTCAGGGTCAATAGCTACGCTTAAACTGCTCGATGTTCCCGGCGAGATTGAATCCTGTGCCAACATAAAGAAAATCAATGTTAATAAAAATGATTACGCAGTAGTTGCACTTACGGGCGGGTACCTTTCGGGAAAGTCCGAGTCGGTGATACAGGAGGTTTTCTCCGAAGACAACGAAGACTATGACTTCATACGCATAAAGAACAGGCACTCGCTTCCCGATGACCAATCGTACTTTAATGAATCCGAGGATGATATCACAGTCCCCGAATCCGAACTGAAAAACAGGAAGGACTACACAAAGCTTTTCACCGTGACCATTGACGGTGAAACCGCGAAGGACTTCGACGATGCCATCTCGATAAAAGCTTCGGGCAGAGGCACAAAGATATACGTTCACATCGCAGATGTTTCAGCATATGTAAAACCGGGTTCACGCATCGACATTGAGGCATATACCAGGGGTACAAGTTTCTACCTGGGGAACAGGGTAATCCCCATGCTGCCCGAAAAACTCTCCAATGACCTGTGCTCACTGCGCGAAGGAGTGCCCAGGTATACACTCACAGCAGAGATGAACTTTGACGCTAAGGGCAAACTTGTCAAGTTCGAGGCATTCAGGGGAATTATCAAGGTAAACAAGCGGCTGACATACACAAGGGCCGATGAGCTTATTTCCAGGAAGACGCTCGGCCAGCTGCCGCGTACTCTTCAGCAGATGTTCAGGTTCGCGAAGATGCTGAATGAAAAACGGACTGCCGACGGCAGGCTTGACCTGAACCTCACCGATGTTGAGGTGATATACGAAAAGAGCCATGTAAAAGAGATAAAATTTGCCACCAGGCTAAAGAGCCACATGCTTATCGAGGAATTTATGCTCAGCGCTAATGAAGCGGTGTCAAGGGAACTTAAAGAAAAAGAGGTCCCCTCGCTCTACAGGGTACATGAAGAAATGAGCCCTGATAACATTGAATCGCTGAAAAAGTTCCTGACTGTACTGGGCCTTAAAATAGACCGCACACTCCCCATAGGACGCAGTGTACAGGAGATTTTGTACCGCGTGCAGGGAAAGCCCTATGAACAGGTCGTGAACCTGGTTGTACTCAAGTCAATGATGTCTGCCTATTACGGCATCGAACCGCTCGGGCACTTCGGGCTGGGATTCCTTGACTACACCCACTTTACGTCTCCCATACGCCGCTACCCCGACCTCATTGTGCACAGGTGCCTGAAGAGCCTTATAGACAAAGCTGCACCTGTTTACAAAGTGGCGGAGCTTATAGAGATCGGCGAAAAATCCTCCGCCATGGAGCGCGTCGCTCAGAAAGCTGAACGCGACATGGTTAAAATGAAATCATGCCGCATAATGAAAAACAGGATAGGTGAAGTTTTTGATGTTGTCATAAGCGGTGTATCTAAATACGGCATGTATGTCTCGATAATCGAGATGCCCATCGAAGGGATGATTCCCCTGCGGAATATTTCCGATGATTATTACATCCTCCAGGAGGATGATTTTACTATAGTGGGCCGCAAGTATAACAAACGCTACAGGCTGGGCGACAAGATCAAGGCAAGGCTTTCGCTTGTTGATATTGACCTTCTCCGGATTGATTTTGAATTGTACAGCGGGTCGGGTAAAAAATGAAGTTTGTCCTTCACCACAACGAGAGCTTCCCGCCTCATTACGACCTTATCCTTGACACCGGCGGGACTGTTGAAATATTCAGGATACCTGAAGATTTCTTCTTTGATCTTGTAAGCGGGTCACCGGTGGAATACGAAACAGTGACCGGTGCTGATAAAAACAGCGGGCCGGTGAACTGTGGAGAGGGAAAAGTTTCAGTTGAAGACTCAGGCGAGTATAGCATTGAAAAGCCAGGTACCATGATACTGAAAGGCGTGAAGATCAGCGGCAAACTCATTGCTGATTCCGGCAGCAGGCATATTACGCTTATACCGGGCTGAAACCGGTCGGTCCATGATTATTTAAACAGCGGAGGCTTCTGTGAAAAAAGCGGCAATTGTCGGTGCTACAGGTTTTGGCGGACTTGGACTTATCGACATTCTAACCAGGCACCCTGAAATTGAAATCGTGTTCCTCTCTGCACTGGATCACGGAAGCAGGATTTCGGCAATGTTCCCGCACCTTGAGGGCATATGCGGGCTCGAGGTTATTCCCCCTGAAAAAATTGAAACTGACGGTATTGACATAGTATTCCTATCAACACCGGACCAGGCGGGAATGAAAATTGCCCGTAAATTTTACGATAAAAAAATCCCGGTTATAGACTTCAGCGGCGACTTCAGGTTCGGATCAACTGATGACTACAGGGTCTATGCCGAGAACAAGGGGATGTCAGCAGTTCATGATTCACCTGACCTGCTGCCGGCATCAGTCTACGGCCTCCCTGAAAAATATTATGACAGGATAGCCGGTGCCGGAATCATAGGCAATCCGGGATGTTTTGCCATGAGCATGATCCTGGGCCTGCTCCCGGTTGTTGAAGCCGGAATGATCAGTCCCGGTACCGTAATCTGCGACGGCAAGACAGGTGTTTCAGGCGCCGGGATCAACCCGGGAAAAGCCAACACCTACCCTGCCAGGTACGACAACACCAATACCTATAAAGAAGGAAAACACCAGCACCAGGTTGAGGTTGAAACCGTGCTTAATCATTTCGCATCAAAGGGAGAGTATAAAATAATGTTTGTGCCGCAGATAGTTCCAATGAACCGCGGCATATTGACAACCATATACTGCGATCCGGCATCTTCATGCGACACAAAAAACCTCATTGAACTATATACCGGGTATTACGGTAAATCACCTTTTATCCATGTCACTGACAAGTCACCTTCAACGGCAGAGGTCAGGGGAACAAACAGGTGCCTTATCTCTCCGCGCTATGATTCCAGGACCGGAAAGATACTCATAGTATCGGTTATCGACAACCTTATGAAGGGACAGTCAGGCAACGCTGTTCAGAACGCCAATATACGTCTTGGTTTTGACCAGGAAGCAGGTCTTGACCTGAATCCGTTTTACCCTTAATTTCTGTTGACAATAAATAACAAGGGATGTTATCAGACTTTTATGTCAAAAATAATCCAGAAAGGAATCATTGCTTCACCTGGCATCAAGATCGGCAAGGCTGTTGTCTACTATGGCGACGAGGTCAAGGTCCCTAAATATATTATCAGCGAGAATCAGCTTGACGCTGAAATACAGCGGTTTGAAGAGGCTATTGAACGCACCAAGCAGGAGATCCTCGAGATCCAGCAGAAAATCAGCAATGACAACCTTAACGACATTGCCGACATATTCTCAACCCACCTCATGGCGCTTGAAGACCCGCTATTTATTGATAAAGCACGTAAAAGGATCCGCAGGGAACTCAAGAATGCGGAATGGGTAATCAATGATATATCCATAGACCTTATAAATACCCTGGCAAAAATTGATGATGAGTATCTCCGCGAAAGGATCATTGATATATCAGACATCAACAAGCGTATAATCGGGAATTTACAGAAGAGAAAAAAGGTCAGCATGTCCGATATCAACGAGGACGCAATAATAATTGCACCCGACCTGACCCCTTCCGAAACCGCAACGCTTAACAGGAAATATGTACTTGCATTTGTAACAGCCCACGGCGGAAAAACTTCTCACACCGCCATCATGGCCAGATCTATGGACATACCAGCCATAGTGGGTGTAGATGAAATTACTTCGCATGTTAAAACAGGCGACATGCTGATTGTCGACGCAATACACGGGAAGATAATCATCAATCCCTCAGATGCCGAGATCGAGGAGTACAACGGATACAAAAATGATATCATCGAGATTGAACATGAGCTGGCCAAAATCACCAGCCTCCCGTCCCAGACCCTTGATAACATTGAAATATTCCTCTACGGCAACCTTGAGATGCCTGTTGAAATGGATATTATCAAGACACATGGAGCTCAGGGCATAGGCCTGTTCCGGTCTGAATTCCTGTTTCTGGAGAAGGGCCTTCCAGATGAAGCCGTGCAGTACATGCAGTACAAAAAGGTTGTAGAATACTTCTCTCCACACCCGGTCACCATAAGAACACTGGACTACGGCGGAGACAAACTTTCCTATTTCATGAAAAACTACAGGGAGCTTAATCCCTTCCTGGGATGCCGTTCTATACGCTTCAGTCTTAAACACACGGATATTTTCAGGACACAGCTGCGCGCAATACTAAGGTCCAGCGCTCATGGTAAAGTGAAAATAATGTATCCCATGATCTCGACACTGGACGAGCTTCTTACGGCTAAAGAGATTACTTATGATGTGATGCACGAACTTGACAGCCAGGGCATAAAATACGACAAAAATGTTGAAATGGGAATCATGATCGAGGTTCCATCGGCAGTAATAACGGCGGATATTCTTGCGGAACATTCAGACTTCTTCTCAATCGGCACAAATGACCTTGTACAGTACCTTCTTGCTGTTGACAGGGTAAACGAGAATGTGGCAGATCTTTACAATCCTCTTAACATCGCAGTTCTCAGGTACCTTAAGACTATAGCTTCGGTATCCACCGCAACAGGCACACCAGTCTCAATATGCGGCGAAATAGCAGGCGACCCCAAGTACACCATGCTTCTCTTGGGCCTGGGTTACAGGGAACTCTCGATGAGTACCAAGAACATGTACCAGGTAAAACGCATCATACGCTCTGTTACCGTTGAGGAATGCGAGGATTTTTCGCGTTCCCTGCTTTCAATGAAAAAGACAGACGAGATCGAACAGACCGTCGACGCGATGATGAAACAGAAATTTCCGGATATCATTATCTGATGAAGCTTTACAATGAACTCGCTGAATATTACTTCGCGATTGAATCCAACCACAGGGATATAACAAACGACATACAGTTCATCAGGAGCTGCGTAAGCGGCACCGAACAGCCTGAGCTCCTTGACCTTGGATGCGGCACCGGCGAACACCTGAATATGCTGAAAAAATTCGGGTTCAGGTCAACCGGTATCGACAACAGCCCGCGCATGCTCGAAATTGCAAAGGAACGCTTCCCTTCCGGCATAAGGTTCCTGAACCGGAACTTCAAGAGCTTCGATTTCTACAACGAGTTCGACATCGTCACATCGATGTTCGGGTCAATGGTCTACCTGATCCAGGACAGCGATGTGGATAATTTTTTCTGGAACACCTGGCGGGCCATGAAAGCGGATGCCACGGGAATCTTCGAGGTCTGGAACTCGATACCGATAAAAATTATCAGGAACAAGCCCATGTCCCTTGTTTCGACTACGCGTTACGGTGATGTACTGATTGAACGTGAAAGGGGTTTCAGGCTTACCGATGATCCGAAGAAAACAATTACAGAGGTGAACTACAGGTACAGGGTGCATACGCAGAGGGGCCCCGTAACCTACGAGGACACCCACATAATGCGCTCCTTCACGCTTGCAGAGATACTGAAATTCCTTGAAAACAACGGGCTGAAGATGGTGAACGTCTTTGCCAATTCATCAAGGGAGCCCTATAACGAGAATTCCAACAAGATGCTGGTAGTTTTCGAAAAGGAGAAGTAGCTACATCGTAGCCGGCTTCTCCACAGCCGACTGGCCGCCCAGATCAATCTTCCATTCGTCAAAAGTCTCCTTCCACCTGTTGTAAAGGTTCCTTGTTACATTGATGTCCCGGAAAAATTTTTCAGGATTCTCAAGAGCAAGGAAGAAGACCTCTTCCATTGTTGATACCGGGTGAAAGATCATCTCGTTGCGGACATATTCAGGTATCTTTTCAAGGTCCTTTTCGTTCTCCTTGGGAAGAATAACATGCTTCATTTCCGCCCTGTGAGCAGCCAGAACCTTCTCCTTGAGTCCGCCTATGGGAAGGACTTTACCTCTGAGTGTAATCTCACCGGTCATTGCAACGTCCCTGCGCACAGGTATTTTACTTAATAACGACGACATTACAACTGCCATGGTAATACCCGCTGAAGGTCCGTCCTTGGGGATTGCGCCTTCCGGTACATGGAGGTGCAGGTCATAATTCCTGATTATTTCTTCATCTATATTGAAAAACTGCTGGTTTGCTCTTACATAAGTGAACGCGGCCTGTGCAGATTCCTGCATAACCTCGCCGAGTTTACCTGTGAGTTTAAGGTCGCCCTTGCCCTTGATAAGCGAGGCTTCGATATTAAGTATTTCTCCGCCTACCTCGGTCCATGCAAGTCCGTTCGCAAGGCCAATTTCGCTCTTCTCCTCTTTAACTCCATACTTAAACCTGATCGGCCCGAGATACTTCTGAAGTACCGCGTCTGTGATGACCTTATGGAAATCAGGCTCGTTTTCAACAACTTCGCGTGCCACTTTTCTGCATACCTTGGCGATAACGCGCTCCAGGCTCCTTACACCGGCCTCGCGCGTGTAGTGCCTTATTGCGAAGAACATCGATTCTTCTGAGAATTCAATATTCACCGGCTGCAGCCCGTTCTCTTCTATCTGTTTGTTCAGGAGAAAGTCTATTGCGATTCTGAGCTTTTCAGGTTCAGTGTAGCTTGAAAGTTCTATGATCTCCATCCTGTCCTGCAGAGGCAGCGGTATATTATGCTGCACATTCGCAGTTGTGATGAACATTACATCCGAAAGGTTATATGTAACCTCCATGTAGTGGTCAATAAAGGCGTTGTTCTGCTCAGGATCCAGTACCTCGAGCAGGGCCGATGACGGGTCTCCCCTGAAGTCCATGGACATCTTGTCGATCTCGTCAAGTAGTATGACAGGATTTACGGTTCCGGCCTTCTTCATCATCTGTATTATTCTGCCCGGCAGCGCGCCGACATACGTGCGCCTGTGGCCGCGGATCTCCGCCTCGTCACGTACTCCGCCCAGCGACATCCTTACGAACTTCCTGTTAAGCGCACGCGCCACTGAACGTCCCAGCGATGTCTTGCCCACTCCGGGAGGCCCCACGAAACAGAGGATAGGGCCTTTGAGCTTCTTGGACAGCTTGTTCACTGCTATATACTCAATGATCCTCTCCTTGACCTCTTCGAGCCCGTAATGGTCAGTATTGAGAATATCAAACGCTTCATCAATCTTACGTATATCCTTGGTCTTTTTGTGCCATGGAACATCTCTGAGCCACTCTATGTAATTCCTTACAACAGCTGACTCAGCGGACATTGGAGGCATTTTTTCAAGGCGTTTCAGTTCCTGCAGCGACTTGGTCCTGGCCTCTTCGCTCATCTTTGCTGCTTCTATCGAATTCCTGAGCTCGGTTATCTCATCAACTTCACCTTCGCCCTGGCCGAGTTCCTTTTTAATAACTTTCATCTGCTCATTGAGATAGTATTCCTTCTGGGTCTTCTCCATCTGCTTGCGCACCTGGCCCTGGATCTTCTTCTCAATGTACATTACTTCGATTTCGCCATTTATCAGCTCGGCAAGACGCGCCACCCTTTCAGCCGGGTTGCCAAGATCAAGCAGCGACTGTTTGAATTCAATCCTCATCTCGATATGTGAAGCAACAACATCTGTAAGCTGTGAAATATCGTCAATGCTCTCCGCTGAAGTAAGCGCCTCTTTAGGCACCTTTTTATTGAGCTTTATGTACCTGTCAAAAGCCTCGAGCAGTGACGCTTTCAGCTGGTTCTTTTCGGTTTCAAGTTCAACCTGTCGTTCAACACGCTTTATTCCGACACTGACATGGTCTTCTCCTGAAACATAATCAGACACAAAGCATCGTGACACACCCTCAACAAGGACCTTTATTGTACCGTCGGGAAGCTTAAGCAGCTGAAGGATCTCGGCCACTGTGCCCACTTCATAAAGGTCATTCTGCTCAGGTGAAGGATTCTGCGCGTCCCTCTGTGTAAGGAGTACAATAAACCTGTCGCTCTTCATTGCCTTATCGAGCGCATTGACAGACTTCTCCCTCCCTACAAAAAGCGGAATCACCATATAAGGAAATACCACAACATCCCGTAGCGGGAGAAGCGGATATTTTTTGTCATAATCTATAGTTTTTGTAGCCATCTTTTCTCCTGGCCTCTTAAGCCGTTTTCTCTTTCTGCCTGTACGTGATTACAGGCTCGCCTGTTTTAAGCACCATCTCTTTATTTACCACAATCTTGCTGATATTGGTGCCCGAAGGGATCTCGTACATAAGGTCAAGCATCAGCTCTTCCATTACAGAACGCAGTCCCCTTGCGCCGGTCTTCCTTTCAAGGGCGATCCCTGCGATCTCCCTGATTGCATCATTCGTGAATTCAAGTTCGATATCCTCAAATGAAAATATCTTCTGGTACTGCCTTACGAGTGAATTCTTGGGTTCTGTGAGTATCCGGACCAGCGCCTCAAGGTCAAGGTTATGCAGGTGAGCGATCACGGGAACACGGCCGATAAACTCAGGTATGAGACCGAACCTGATAAAATCCTCCGGCGTGAGACTCTTTGACATCTCTGCACTGTTCATCTCCTTTGCCGGCCTGATATCAGCGCCGAAACCCAGGGACTTGCTCCCCATCCTTCCCTGGACAATTTTGTCAAGGCCGATAAACGCGCCGCCCAGAATGAAAAGTATATTCGTTGTATTGATTGAAATGAATTCCTGGTGCGGGTGCTTGCGTCCTCCCTGCGGGGGAACATTCGCGAGGGTTCCCTCAATGATCTTCAACAGGGCCTGCTGCACGCCCTCGCCGGAAACGTCCCTTGTAATAGAAGGATTTTCAGACTTCCTTGAAATCTTGTCGATCTCATCTATGTAGATTATACCTATTTCAGCCTTTTTGATGTCGCCGTCAGCATTCTGTATAAGCCGGAGGAGAATATTTTCAACATCCTCTCCCACGTATCCGGCCTCTGTAAGCGATGTAGCGTCAGCAATGGCAAACGGAACCTTCAGGAGACGCGCCAGTGTCTGGGCCAGGAGTGTTTTCCCTGAACCGCTGGGGCCTGCAAGAAGTATGTTGCTCTTCTCAAGTTCAACGTCATTTTTAGTAATGCTTTTATTTGAAAAAATCCTCTTGTAATGGTTATACACCGCAACCGCCAGGATTTTCTTTGCAGCGTCCTGCCCGATCACGTACTGATCAAGTATCTCGCTGATCTCCCGGGGTTTGGGCAGATCGCCAAAATTGCTTTCAATCGCGCTGTTTGCCTCATCTGCGATTATTTCATTACAGAGTTCAATGCATTCATCACATATATAAACGTCAGGGCCCGCAACGAGTTTCTTAACAACTTCCTGACTCTTTCCGCAGAACGAGCAGCTTAATGATGCACCCTGGTCTTTTTTCTTTGCAGCCATATATTCACCTATTTTTCTGTTCTTTCAATAACCTTGTCTATAAGTCCATATGTTACTGATTCCTGTGCAGACATGAAATAATCACGGTCCATGTCGGATTCTATATCTTTTACCGGTTTTCCTGTGTGGAAGGAATAAATCTCGTTAAGCCGGCCTTTCATCTTTATGACCTCCCTGGCATGGATCTCGATGTCAGACGCCTGGCCCTGGAAACCCGCAGAGGGCTGGTGGATCATAATCCTTGAATTGGGGAGCGCGGATCTTTTACCCTTTGCTCCTGCAGCAAGAAGAAGCGAACCCATTGATGCCGCCTGCCCCAGGCATATTGTGGCAACATCGGGCTTAATGTACTGCATTGTATCATAAATAGCCATTCCCGCAGTAACCACACCGCCCGGAGAATTAATATAAAGAAATATATCCTTTTCCGGATCATCAGCTTCAAGAAAAAGCAACTGCGCGATTACAAGACTGGAAATATGGTCATCTATTGCTTCGCCGAGAAAAATTATTCTATCCTTAAGCAGCCTGGAGTATATGTCGTAAGAACGCTCCCCCCTGCTGGTCTGTTCAACTACTATTGGTACAAGACTCATTTTATCATCTCCTCTTTATAAATTAATACGTTGTTGAGGCCGGAATAATGAAAAGAAAACTGAAAAAAATTTCTTTTTTCAGCATAAAATAACCCTGCATCCACAATACAGAGCTATTTTCTCTTCAAAAGATTATTCATGATTTATCAGTAATATTATCGGTCTGTAAGTTAAATATTTTTTAACTAAAATAAGCGCCTTGTTGCGAAACTTCGTTCCTTCACAGGAAAACCCTGCAGCGGCATTTAAGGAATTTCACCCGTCACACCGCAGTTAAAGAATTAATTCACAAAAAACAATATGCCGGACTGCACTGCATGAACAAAATCCGGCATGTATATACTTTAAAACAGGTCAGTATTCAGTTACATCCTGTTTTTAACAAAATCATCAAGCGTAACAGCGCCCAGCTTGTTGATTTTTGCATTTTCATATATAAAATCGAGGGCCATTTCAAGGAGTATATCCTGCTCCACATTGGACCTGGTATTGTTCTCTTCCATCATTTTGTAAAGTTCTTCAGCAGGCCTCTGCATGGATTTTGCCAGGTTTTCAACAACTTCTTTAAATTTATCGTCAGAAACCTTCATATCCTCTTTTTTTACAACCTCCGACAGAAGGAGCGTGTTCCTGATAGACTTGACCGCATCCTCCTTCAGCTTGCCCCTGTACTCCTCGGGATCAATACCCAGGAGTGACGCGAACTGGTCCAGGCTCTCCGCGTGGTACCCTATGCGTTGTTGTGTCTTCTGGAATATTGAATACATCTCGTTCATCATCATCGTTTCAGGTATGTCGAATGTGCACTTGTCGGCTATTTTAAGGATAAGCTCGTTCTTGGACTCATTTTTAATCTTGTCGCCCACAAATTTCTCAAGATAGCTGCGCGTTTTTGTTTTCATGTCATCAGTAGATTCATAACCGCTCTTTACTGCAAATTCATCATTAAATTCGGGGAGTGTTACAGTGCTGATCTCGGTTACAACTGCCAGGTAGGTAATCGCCTTTCCCGCGAAATCGCTGATGTAGTAATCAGCAGGATAATTTATTATAATTTCCTTCTCGACACCGGTTTTAAGGCCAAGGAGATGTTTATCAAGGGTGTATTCATCCCTGCTCTTGCCGACAACAATCGAATAATCCCTGAACTCGACAGTGTCGATCATATCTTTTTCAACATCATCAATGCGCTTCAGTTTAAAACGTATAAGGTTGCCTTTACCGACCACCGCATCGGCGTTCTCAATCTTTTCTATCACTGCTGTTTTTTCACGGACTGTGTCGATCTCGTTCACAACGTCCTGGTCAGTAACGCTGCAGGACTTTTCGTCAGCGGAAATTCCTTTATAATCAGCAAGCTCAACAGAGGGCATTACTTCAAGTCGTGCCGTGAACCTGAATGGTTCGTCCCTTTTTATTGCTGCGTATTCAATTCTCGGTTCCGAGACTGGTGCAAGCTCCTTCTGCTCAACGGCCTCAAAAAGCGCGCTTTTAGCGAGATTTTCAGCGACATCAGTCCCTGCGTGTTCGCTGTATTTTGATTCGATGATCGGGAGCGGCGCCTTGCCCGGTCTGAAACCGTCGATTTTTGCGTTCTTCTGGATCTTGTTAAAAACAGCCTTGTATTCCAGTTCAACCTTCTCAACAGGGACCTCTATTTCAAGTTCCATAACGGCGTTTTCAAGTTTTTTCTCGCTTAAAATATTCAATTTATCTACCTCATCACTATCCTGAAAATAATCAGTAATATTTGACTTGTCTCGAAACTGCGTCCCGCACTCGCCGGCAAGCCCCTGCAGGGCTTTTTCAAGGGGCTATGCCCCTTATACCCCGTTTAAAAATCAAATTCGCAACAAACTGTTAAGGTTATATATCATACTCCGTATTCACCATTTAAAACCGTTAATTATCAGTTCAGCGATTAAATCCCCGGTAAAGGAAATGTAGTTTTCTCCCGGGAACAGATGCAGATATATAAAACTATAAGTCTATAACTATAAATTCTGAACGGAGATAGGCGTCAAACATTTTTTCAAAGCACCGCTTTACATTACAGGTCGGAATTTTACAGTGAAGTTGTATGAATTGCAGGTTAATGCAGAGTTATAATGAAGGGAAATATCTGCTCAGATTCGGAAATCTATACAGTCTATTCAAACTGAAAGTAGCCCTCAAGGCCCGCCACCTCAAGAGACCTGTAAACATATTCATTATAGTTTACCAGGCGGATTGTCCTCCTCTCAACAAAGAGTCCGGACTTGATCCTTAAAAGACATGAAAGAAAAACCGAATTGAGTGTTGTGATATTCTTCATATCCAGCACAAGATCTCTCTTATCAGTTTTGATAAACCGGTCAATATTCTCTTCGAAAAACCTGAGATTACTCATTATCTCGTCAGAAGAGAGAATATACACCCGGGAATCTTCATTTTCGATGATTTCAAACATATCCGCCCCTTGTGATACATCAGGAAATTATAAAAAAAGCAAAACATCCGCAGACTGGTCTGACTTTTACCATAAAAATTCAGTTTACTATAGAAAGGCATTTTACTAAAAAGCCCGGCAGTTTAGAAGAAATAGTATTGCACCGGGCATCTTCTATGTAATAAGTATAACACGTGCTTTATTTTATTCAAGCACAAAAAAAGTGTTTTATTATTGATTATAAAATATTACGCCTCAAAATCATCAAAATAAGTTCATGCACAACTTCACAAGGAGTCTGATAATGAAAAGAAGGATAGCTGCCTATCTGCTTGCGTTCATAACACTACTGCTTCTCCCTGTTCTTGTAACAGTATCACTGGGATTTGCGATGGCACTTAATGAAAACTTCCACATATCCGTGGTTAAAAATCTTAATATTGTCGAGACGATCATAAAGTTTAAAAACTACCAGATGGAGAATGAAATCAGGCATGAAATTGAAAAAAAAACCGGAATCGGCCAGTTCAAGCCCGAATATGACAGGATTAAGGCCGAATACGAAAAAAATCTGCAGACATTTAACGCCCTTAATAAAACCAGAGAATATGACAGCCTGGAAAAGGAGATAGATGAACTGGATGATACAGACTGGGAGGATGCACCTGACACCTTCAGAAATAAAGAGGAATGGAAAGCCTATAAAAAAAAGAAAACAGCTGAACTTGAAGCAAAACAGGACTCTATAGAAACATACAGGGACACAAGCAGCGAGCTGCTCGGTGTCGCCGAATCCGGGATGAAAAAATCACGTGATGCCTTTGAGGATGCGGACGACCTGATGAAAGACAAAGAGGAGGAGGCCCGGGATATACTTGAAGACCGCAGCAGCGATTTCATGAACGAAATAGTATCCGACATGTCGAAAGTCGGCCACGACCTGTCCACTGCGGTCAATGAACTGTTTATCGAGGTTGAAATTCGTAAAATAATAAGGACTTACCTCGCCTTCTTCACAGACTATTTTCAGCAGAAAAAAACCGGCGGTATATACGAATCAAATCTGAATATAGAGTCCGGTGAAATCGGCAGCACGAAGAAAGTTGTACTTCCGCCATTTGAACTGAGTTTTAATGTCAAAACAGATGAAAACGGTATTATTAAAGAGAAAAACATATTCAGCGGTCTATGCGTTGAAATGATCAATGCAACCCCGGGACTTAAAAGTCCATGGGTACTTACAAAAATATTCAGCATGGCTGATTCATGGCTTGCCGAAAAAGCTGCCGGGAGCATACTCAAAGGTCTCCCCGTGAGGTACAGTGACGGCGTACTGAAATCTCAGGGTCCGGTTATCCTTTCAGGTGAAAGGGCGCAGATGGCGGAATATCTTATGATTGCAATGACAGCGGGAAGATTCTTCATATTCATCGGCCCGGTTATCGCGGTTATGCTTGTACTCATGGTTTTTGCAGCAGCACCTGACAGGAGGTCAAAATGGAAAATTGCAGGTCTTTCCATTGAAATTCCATCAGCGCTCATGTCTGCCCTGGGTATTGCCGGGATTATTGTTTCAGCATTTCCGGGCTACTTCTTCAGTATCCCGGTAGATGATCCTGCGGTAAGAGGATTCTTTGAACAGGGAATTTTCAGTACAGGCCTGCATTTCTTTATCCCGGTAACACTGCTCTTTTTTATACTTTCTGTGACCGGGGGATTTATGCGTAAAAGGGGAAATAAAATCTAATTGACTCAATCATATACCGGAGTGATTTTGTTCTCGTAATAAGAACGCGGCAGGTCATCCCGGTATCATCGTGCGGTCGCCCTGAACGCATAGAAGAAATACCCCCGGTGTATAAACCGGAATAACAAAAATTCAACTAACCATTATTACGGAGAAACGAATGGAAGATAATATTGTATGGCTCGACTTTGAGCTTGTAAGAAATTTCATGAAGGACATATTTATAAAAATTGGGGTACCTGCAGAGGATGCAGCAATCAGCGCTGACGTACTCATTGAATCTGACAAGCGCGGCATAGATTCGCACGGCCTTAACAGGATGAAGCCCATATACTACGATAGAATAAAGGAAGGGATACAGCTTCCCGTTACAAACTTCGAGGTGGTAAAAGAAGGCCCCGCGACAGCAGTGGTTGACGGCCATAACGGCATGGGGCATGTTATCGCAAAGAAGTCCATGCAGATGGCAATAGACAAGGCAGCGAAGTTCGGGCTGGGTATGGTTGCGGTGCGTAATTCAACGCACTATGGCATTGCGGGATACTACGGTCTAATGGCCGCACAGAAAGGAATGATCGGGATTACCGGTACAAACGCAAGGCCGTCAATAGCACCGACATTCGGCATAGAGAACATGCTCGGCACAAACCCGCTTGTTTTCGGCATACCCACGGACGAGGAGTTCCCCTTTGTTCTGGACTGCGCCACATCGGTCAGCCAGCGCGGCAAGATCGAGGTCTACGCGCGCACTGGCAAGCCCATGCCGCAGGGATGGGTCATTGACCAGCAGGGCAACTCGACCACCGACCCAATAGACGCGCTGAAAGACCTGATCGCAGGCACAGCGGCACTTACACCGCTTGGGGGAATCGGCGAAGATGGCGCCGGCTACAAGGGTTACGGCTATGCAACTGTTGTCGAGATTCTATCCGCAGCTCTCCAGGGAGGCAGCTACCTCAAGATGCTCACAGGATTCCAGGACGGTAAAAAAGTACCGTACAGTCTTGGCCACTTCTTCATGGCAATTGACATTTCACATTTCATTGAAGTTGATGAATTTAAAAAGATAACCGGTGACATCCTGCGCCAGCTTCGCAACTCGAAAAAGATGCCGGGAGCTGAAAGGATCTACACTGCAGGTGAAAAGGAATACCTCGTGTGGCTTGAAAGGAAAGGAAAAGGGGTACCCGCAGGCGAGGAACTCCAGGCGGAAATGATTACCATGCGCAACGAAACCGGCCTGTCACAGTACAGGTTTCCGTTTGAGAAATAGCGATTTGATTAACCTTTTTGTCATTCCGGCCTTTGTGCCGGAATCTTAATGATATAGCAGGTATATCAACAAACTTTAAGAGTCATAAAGATTCCGGTAATCCACTCCGTGAAAACCGGAATGACAGGTAATCCTATGGATAAAACAGACATCATCATAATTGGCGCCGGGGTCGCGGGACTTGCCGCAGCATACAACCTCTCTGCAAAATACAGAAACATTATTGTTCTGGAGAAAGAGGATACTTTCGGCAGGCATACAAGCAGCAGGAACAGCGAGACAATCCACTCAGGAATCTACTATCCGCAGAACACGCTAAAGGCCAGGCTATGCCTGCGCGGCAATGAACTTCTATACAGTTTCATGAAACAGCAGGACGTCTCGCATATAAACTGCGGGAAGTACATAATTGCGACATCGAAGGATGAAATCCCTGAAATAGAAAAACTTAAAATCAACGGCGAATTAAACGGGGTACCCGGTCTTCGCCTTGTTACGGGTGCCGAAATCAGTTCAGTTGAACAGGATGTCAATGCACTTACGGGAGTCCATGTACCATCTGCGGGTGTAATGAACTCATATGAGCTGATGAAACGGTTTGAAGGAATCGCGAAGGAGAACGGCGTACTCTTTGCGTACAGGACCGGCGTAACCGCTGTTGTCCGGGCCGGCGATGGTTATACCATACATACGGATAACGGCGATGACATCTCCGCAGGTATTGTGATCAACTGTGCGGGTCTGTTTTCGGACAAAATTGCAGCCTCTGCGGGTATTGACATTGACGCAGCCGGTTACAGGCTTAAATACTGCAAGGGTGAGTATTATAAATCCGAAAATACCGGCCGCATGAAATCCCTGGTCTACCCCGTACCTTCGCCGGACGGGAAGTCCCTGGGGATACACACCCGGATGTTCACAGACGGATCTGTTATATTCGGTCCGAACGCATATTACATGGATAAGAATGAAGTTGATTATTCTCTGAACAATGACAGGCGCGACGAGTTTATGAATTCAGTTCCCCTGTTCATGAAACGCGATGTAAGCGATATGTCGGTATGCGACTGCGGGATAAGGCCCAAGCTGCAGGGAGCCGGCGGGAAGTTCAGGGACTTTGTCATACGGGATGAGGGGGACAGGGGGCTTCCGGGACTGATAAACTGTATTGGGATTGAGTCACCGGGACTCACATCGTCCCTTGCTATCGCGGAGTTTATTTCGGGGATGGTTTAGACGGTCTGCTGTTTTGTTAAATAAATTTCTCAACTGAAACACCAAATACCGCTGCAAGTGTTTTTGCCACGTCGATATTTATCTTTCTGCTGCCATTTTCCATATTGGAAATATGCTGTCGCGGAATACCTCCGAGTTTTTCTCCTAACTGCGCCTGTGTCATCCCCCTTGATAACCTGCATGCTTTCATTGCACGTGCCGGGGTCATATTTTTTATGGTTGTTTTATACCATTCAGTTTCATCAGCAATGACATACTCATCATCAGTCTCTATTTTCACTTTATTACCATATTCTTTTTTTACGGCATTAATTATAGATTCTGGAATATCACCTGTAATATCAATTTTAATATGGGGCGTTTTCACGTGAACCTGCATAATAGACCTCGATTAATATTGTACCCTTTTCATGTTTCCAACATGCTACCCATTTATACGAAAGATGGCAATGATACTTACCCTGACCAAGGCTGCTGAAATGCGACCAGTCCTTCAAAACCGGTCCTTTATTTTTTAAGTCATCAATCAATAATGCCATCATGTCTTTTGATACAGATGGCATTGTCTCAATGTTTTTCTGTGACCGTTTATTTATCAGAACAGTAAACATTATTAAGAATGTAACCCTAAACGGTTACATTGTCAAATATTTTTTTATCCACAGCACTACCTCAGCTTATCCCGGAACTCCTCAAGTTTAACGAACCTGTAACCTTCACTTTTAAGTCTCGGGATAACCTTTTTCAGTGCCGGGTAAAGATTACTCTTCGGCTGGTTCATGTGACCTATTATTATAACACCGTTCTTCGCGCCCTTTATTATTCTGCGTTCTATCCTCTCCGCAGAGAAACCAGCGGCATCACCCGAGATTATTGTAAAATTAACCGGGATATGACCTGCATCGCTGCATACCTTAACCGCAACGTCATCGTAGTAAGCGGTGCCCGACCTGTAATACTTAGTTACCCGCCCCGTGAGATCGAATATTTTTTTTGCATTGAGCGCTACTTCATCATAGGCATCGGCAGGGGTCTTTGTGCCGCGCCTGCCGTAGATCTTTGCCCCGTTCACCGACGCGGGCTTGTGACGGAGACCGTGGTTTTCAATTTCAAAAAGCGGGTCAGCTGCAAGTTCTTTTGCAAGTCCCGGGTTATCATCGATCCATAGTCCGCACAGGAAGAGCGTTGCCGGTATATTATTGCTTCGAAGAAATTCAACCAGTTCCCTGTCGTACCCGTTACCCTTTCTGCCGCCGCACGCATCGAGAGTAATCGCAATAACCTTCTCAGTTGTATCGATGCGCCGCACCACACCAGCTGTCCACATTGAGAAGACCCCCGGTTTGATCCCCTCGTATTTTGCCGCGGCAGCATCCCTTTTCCTGGCGTATGCCGCGTCAGGATGCGCCCTGTCCGCAACCGCATTAACAGACAACATTCCCGACACAATTGCACAGATGATCGTATTATTAATAAATTTCATCAGACGGCTCCTTTCAGGCTTTTCATGATTCAGCCTGATACTGTGCAAGTCTACAAAAATCCTGACCTTAACGGTAAATTTGTTATACAGCACGAATCCTGTTACCCCTGCGTAAAATGTTACCGGCGATTTCAAGAGAAGTAACAGCCCTGCTTATTTCACCGGCAGGTACTGAATTGATCCTTGCTATCTCATCAATGTCAGCCCATGCGTTCAATGCAGCCTGCATCACGATCTTCTCGGTCCCATTGAATGTTACCCCGGATTCCATACTAACCTTCAGCTGAACATTTTCGCCCCTGTCATTCTGCTCATTTTCTCCCGCGGAATAGAGCGGATCGATATCGCATAGAAACTCTTCAAGTCCTGAAATAATCTGCGCACCCTGCTTTATCAGGCTGTGACATCCGCTATAGGTTTCATCAAATGCATTACCGGGACAGACATAGAGGTCACGGTTCTGTTCAAGCGCGTACTTTGCAGTGATCATTGCCCCGCTTTTTAATGGAGCCTGCGTGATTATAAGTGCTTCAGAAATTCCGCTTATGATCCTGTTTCTCCTGACAAAAACCCATGGTTCGCCCGATCTTACGCCCGGGGGAAGTTCGCTTATTACTGCTGATCCCGGTGTATCAAGTATCCGTTCATAAACATCCCTGTTTGCCCTTGGCGTGATAACATCGATACCCTGGGGCAGCACTGCTAATGTACTGCCGCCTGCAGCGAGCGCTCCAAGATGAGCGTTGCGGTCAACACCAAGAGCAAGTCCGCTTGTCACGGTGATTTTCCGGGATACCAGGGAAGAGGCAATCCTCCGTGTAATCTCCTCGGATACGGAGTTTGACCCCCTTGTGCCCACTATCGATATATGCCTTCCCCGGGTAAGTTCTCCCCTGCAGTAGAGGACTAAAGGCGGCATATGAATCTCACGCAGCAATATCGGGTACGAATCGTCCCAGGCCGTCACTATGTGTACACCGGATGATTCACAGACGCGTATGATTGCCCCTGCAGCAGATACGGGGTCTCCACCATAGAGTTTAACAAGGTGTTCCTGGACTTTATGCTCACCGTGACTTATTGCATCCATAAGCTCACCTATAAAAACTCCGCTGTTGTACACAATCCCGGCAGCACCAGGGGACGATATTACCGAGAGCATCACAGAATTGAATATCTCTTCATTCATTATTTTTTACCAGTTCAACGTGAGTATATGCGGTTCTTCAAAAACTGCGGTATGAAAAATACCGGCTTAAGCTGCAGCATATCCCGCACAAATGTTATACGTTCTGAAACAACAACCGGTAAAAATTTTTTTTATCATGCAGCTTTTTTTTACTGATTTTATCCATGTATCGTGATTTAGTTTATGAATAGCCCTTTAGCCGGCTTTAATTATCAATTACTGATGACAGAATCCTGATTTTTCAGTATTATGGTTTATTGACGGGTGATTAATAATGGCAGATCAGAAACTAAATGATATAATAAAACTCAGTTCAGAGATAAATACAGTCCGGGACCTGGATATACTGCAGGAACGCATACTGTATGAAACAAGAAAAATTGCCGATGCAGATGCCGGCACCATATACATACGGCACCAGGATAACCTTGTGTTCACACACGCGCAGAACGACACACTGAGCAGCAGGCTACCCGAGGGTAAAAAACTTATTTATTCCAGCTTCCAGCTCCCTATAACAGGGAAGTCCATTACGGGGTACGCAGCCATGGCGGGTGAAACCCTTATGGACGATGATGTTTATTCAATACAGGGCAAGCCCTATTCATTCGAAAGTCATACGACGAGAAGGCCGGGTACAGGACTGAATCGATGATGAGCATACCGCACAAGAACGAAAGGAACGACATACCGGGCGTCATGCAGATAATAAACACACGCGACTGCAGCGGTCAGATAATCTCTTTTAATGACAATGACATGCTCTATGTGAATCACTTTGCGGGAATGACAGGCATGATCATACAGAAGGCGCAGATGCGCGATCCCAAGGAGACGGGCGCACACGTTAACCGCGTAGCATCATATTCAGTAGAGATTTATGAGCTTTGGGCAAAACATAAAGGTCTGCCGGACAGGGAGATAAGGGACCTGTCCGGAAAAAAATTCGACCCTGACCTTGTAGATGTCTTTTTTGAATGCCTGGACTTGATAAAATTCATACGATAAAAATACCCGGAGACAGAAGAATGATCGCTGACAAATATGAACTTGAAAAATACCTGGGCGAAAATCCCTGGCCCCTTGCATTTTCCCAGGAGAGACAGGTAGAATATATCTATAAATTCCACACAGAACTGTCACGTGAGGAGATATGGAAATTCCTTTCGGACACGTCGGAATTAAACCGTAGCCTGGGACTTAAAAAAATATCTTTTACAGAAAGGGATGGAAAACTGTACGGCACAGGCAGCCCGGGGTGGTACAGGGCCGAGTGGGAGGAGGTCCCCTGGCAGTGGGAGTACCCATCAGACATAAAAATGTCAAGGATCTACAGCAGGGGAATTGCGTCATATGTAAGGATACACTACTTTATACGGAAACCTGCCGGGTCAGGAAATGATATCTGCATGTACTTCGGATGGGTTCCTTCGGGATTTACAGGAAGGATCCTGCTGAAACTTTCGATAAGGCGTTTTGAAAAAAAGTTCAGGTCAGTGATCGAAAACCTGAAACCCGAAATTGAAGAAAAGCCCTTCTTCTACCTGAACCCGCAGATTGCTGAACCTAAAGCCGGCATGAACAAAAAGGACTCACCGGTTGACGAAGGAAAACTTGACCGTTTAAAACAGGATATAATAAATTCCGGTTCCCCTGCACCGGCTACAGAGGCCCTGGTTAATTTTATCAGGAACGCGCCCGATGACCAGCTCTACAGGATCAGGCCCTTTGAACTTGCAGGAAAGTTTAACACAGGGAGGGATGATCTGCTTAAGACCATGCTGCACGCATGCCTGGGCGGACTGCTCAACATGTCGTGGGATGTAATATGCCCGCATTGCCGCGGTGTACGAGAAAGGCACGCCCTGCTGCGGGAAATCGGCAAAACCGCGTCATGTGAAATCTGCGATATAGTATTCTCTCCCGGCTCCCTCAACATGATCGAGATAATATTCACCATTAATCCCGAAATCAGGAAAGTTGAAAGAGTATTATACTGCAGTGCTGAACCTGCAAAGAAGCCCCATATAGTTCTACAGAAGCACCTTCAACCGGGCGGCAACTACCTCTTTATACTTCCGCAGTACGAAAAGCGCCTCAGGTTCCGCGTACATGGAAAAAAATACTACGGCCTGCTGGACCTGAAAAAGAATGCTCCGCTCCGAAACCTCTACTGGGACGACATAAGCAGCAGCACAATAATAGAAACAGCACCGGGATCAACGGTTTTCCTTAGCAATACTGAAAAATCTCCCGCCGGTTATGTCATTGAACACAGCGAAGATGACGCGAATGCCCTCCGGCCGTCGGATTTATTCAGTTACCAGGAGTTCCGGGACCTCTACTCTTCAGAGGCTGTGGCCGCTGACCTGGCGATAGACATAGGTGTCCAGAACATCATGCTTGTTGACGTGGCAGGTTCAACAGGTTTCTACGGTGACACGGGAGACAGCCGCGCCTTCCTTACAATGAAGCAATATTTTTTACAGGTCCACGACATCGCAATGGAATACCGCGGCGCAATAGTGAAGACACTTGGTGACGGTGTGATGCTTGTATTTGACAAACCAATGAACGCTGTCAGGGCAGGTATCAGGATACTGAAAAATTTCAGCGGCGACGGTGACTTCCCGTTCACTGTAAGGGTATCCATTCACAGGGGTCAATGTCTTGCTGTAAACCTTGACAGTGCCATTGACTGCTTCGGCCAGGCAGTGAACGTTGCTGCAAAGCTGCAGAACTTTACAGGTTCAGGCGAAATGACCCTGTCGGAATCCTTTGCATCTGAACATACGGTTGACAGGTACCTGAACGAAAAAGGATACACGAAAAATTTTACGGAAGCACGGATCACTGGAGCCGGGAGTATAGGGTACCTGAAGATTAAGGTGAAGAGGTGAATATATAACGAAGCAAAAAAACGCGCCGTTTCCGGCGCGTTTTCCATGAAGTAGCATACACTTCCGGAAAATCAGGGATTCTGCTTATAAACATCTACGAGGCTGTAAACCTCATCATTAAGCACTTTTTCAAACTGCTCCCTGTCAGGAACAGGGCGTTTAATCATTTTCATTATCTTTTCAAGCTGCGCTTCTGAATTAAGCGGTTTGCCGTAAAGCTCCACTGCAAATGCAGAGAAGTCCCTTACAAAAAGATCGAACATCTGGTTCATAACCGCGTCGCTGATCTTCTCAATCTTCGCACTTTCTATGATAAGGTGTCCATAGGCAACCATTGTAAAAAGCTCACCTACTGCAAGGAGGTAATCGAACTCCATCATCTGCTTCATGAGGTCCTGGCCTGAGACCATGAGGTACTCCTTGTACGCCTGGATCTGCTCCATGAAAACTTTCACATTGGGCAGGTGTGCAAGACTGCTGTACACCGGGTTGAAGTCATGAAATTTTGTTTTGGCATATGCCTTGGTCGGTCCCTGCCTGAACATGAAGTCGTCGTTCCTGTTGTCAGTGATCCTTCCGATCTCCTCGAACTGGCCGGGCATGAACATGTAGCTGGGAATAAGTTTAGCGATCAGGGCCATGTTCACATGACGTGTACCTTCCAGCTTAGGGAAACCCCTGAGCTCTGCAACAGCCTGTTCAAAGTACATGTCCTTTTCAAAGCCCCTTGCAGCAATAATATCAAAAAGGTGCTCATGAACTGTCTCCCCCTGGATAGCGACCTTCATTTTCATAATCGGGTTGAAGAGCAGGTAACGCTTGTCGTTCTCATTTGCAATCCTCATGTAGTCTGTAGCACGAAGGCCAAAGAGCTTCATGCCCATTATCCTGAGCCATGCATCAGAGAAAAGCCTCTTGACATGCGCGAATTCTGTCACCCTCTGTCCGTAAAGCTCCCTGTGGTACGCGTGGTTCAGGGATTCGTATAGTGAGTGTGTACAAATTCCTGTCGCTCCTGATCCGATGTTGAACTTGCATATATTGATCGTGTTAAGCATATCGTCCCATGCCTTGGGACCTCGTGAAAGAATATCGGCTTCGGTAATGGGATAATCATGAAGAGCGAACTCGGCAACATACTGCTGGTTGGCATCAATAACATTCTTAACGCACTCATAATTCGGGTGAGCTGAATCCACGGCAAAGAATACATACTCGCCGGTATCAGCGATCTTTCCGAAAACAGTTACCGTTGATGCCACGTTACCGTTTCCTATATAATACTTGCTGCCGTTTGCGACATATGTTCCGTCACCTTTGGGGTAGAGCTTCATCTCGGATGAATATATATCCGCGCCATGCTCTTTCTCAGAAAGACCGAACGCGCAGAATGCGTTCTTTTTAAGTTTTTCTGCTGCCCTCTGTTTGGCCTCTTCGTTGTCTCCAAGAAGAACAGGGTCAAGTCCAAGGGTCGACACGTGGTATGTATACCAGTATGCCGCGCCGTAAAATCCGCATATCTCGGAGAATTCATAGTTTCTATATGTGCTGTAGTACTGGTTGGGGTCAGAGCCGTAACCTTTGGGAAGGAAGATTGTTTCAAATATCCCCTCTTCGGTTACAAATTTCTGCCAGTCTTCGCACCACTCCCTGTTATGATATGCTTCTTTCTGTTTAGCAAGTCCCTTTTTTTCAAACCATTCAATGGTTTTAAGCATGATCTCCTTTGACCGTGCATCGGGATAATTTCTGTCTCTGTAAATTTTGGGATTAAGTAGTATGTTCATTTTATACTCCTTCGGATAACGTGGATTCCGTGAAACCAGAATCTGTTTATTGAATATATGAATTATTCAATAAACTTTGTAAACAAAATGGAACGACGTTCTTTTGTGTCAACAGAATTTACTATTATAAATTTAATTTGGGGAAAAAACAACAGTGTTTATTCCTAAATTGCTGTACAGAAAAAGCCATGGACTTAAACATTGAAAACGCTGAACAATTTGAGACTATTCACCATTAAAATAATACAAGTTGAGAAATTTGCTCAGAAAAATTGAGTTCAGATGAGGAACTTGTTCTATAAAAATACCGCTATTCGCTTGTAATTTGACAAAAATGTAATATTATAAGTAATATATAAGCTCTATTTGAGACAATTTCAGGTAAGGAGATATCCAGGGTTTAACATTTTGTATGCAGAAATACTCCCGGTGCAGTAATAACTATGACTAAAAAGGCAGCAATTAATAAATTTTTCAATTCAATGGGATTCAAAATTCTCGCCGCTTATGTGCTGCTTTCACTTATTAATCTATCTTTTATTGTTTCTATAATTTTTGAAAACCAGGCTGATCTGATAAGCCGGAATACCAAGCTTGAATCCGAAAAGCAGCTGGCAGAATTAATCGGTTCAATAAAGAAGTTTTCCATTGAAACAAAAAAGGGATCGTTATTCACCCGGGGTAAGACCGGTGAATTTCTGAAACAGACACTGGATTTATTAAGCATCCACTCCAGCAATTATTTTGTATTCAGTGAAAAAGGTTCAATCCTGATAAGGTCATCTGACAGGATTGAACCCCCTGACACATATCTTAAAGACGGCCTTCGCTCGTTAACGGCAATGACCTTCTCCGGGAAAGAATACTATCTGCGGATAGATGAGCAGAAAAGACTCATGTACTGCTACATTCCGCTGAGCGGGTTCCAGCTCGGGGATTCGATCCTTCTCCTTGAGAAAGAGATAAATGGTATGAATGAATCCCTGAAGCATCTTTATTCCCAGGTACTTTACGTAATTCTCATAGTCATTTTCTTTCATACAGTTTTCGCGTTACTCCTCTTCCGTTATATCATTAAACCTGTTTACCTTTTAATAAACGGCGCAGAAAGTTTATCGGAAGGAAAGCTGCACACGCGCATTCACCTACCCGGCAGGAATGATGAATTTGCCTCGCTTGCCCATACATTCAACCGCATGGCTGAATCGATGCACAGCAATGTTCAAAATCTTTCAGGCGAAATCACCAGTGCCAGGGAGATCATTAAAAAATCTGAAAAAAAGACAACGCGTGATGATCTTACCGGACTTTTTAACCGCCAGTACCTCATGGAGCGTCTTGACGAAGAGACTAAAAGAACAAAAGTAAACAATTCCGCCACGGCCCTGATGCTCATAGAGCTTGATAATTTCAAGGAGATAACCAGTATATACGGCCACCAGACTGAAAATATTATAATCGCTGAAAGTGCAAAAAAAATAAACCGCTCGTTAGCAGCCGGCGAAATCGCCTCACGTTACGACGACGAGATGTTCGCCGTATTAGCGCCGGGCATAACAGCTCCGCTGATGCTGGAGACAGCGGAAATTATCAGGCGCACGATTTCTGAATCCAACATTATTACGGCTGACGGAGAATTCAGGGTTACAGTAAGTATCGGGGCAGCCGATACCTCAGGCAGCCGGGATTTAAGGGAGCTTGCAGAGGAAGCAATTAAAAAGGCACGGGAAAACGGAAGAAACAGAGTGGAGATTATTTCGTAGAGCACTGACATGAAAAAGTATTCAATCATAGCATTGATTTTAACAAGCCTGCTGGTTACCGCATACCTCGTATTCATCAATAAAATCAACATATCAATCAGGTTAAGCGAACTCGCGGCAAGCCTGCAGGAGCTTGATAAAAATGAAAGTAACATTGACCATATAGGCCTTATCGCAACATATGAAATAAATAAAAAAATCTACGAAAACCGCATCCAGCAGGAGGAGGCTGACACGCTTGAGCAGGTTGTCGACTCTCTTGTCGTCAAAGAAAAAAATTACCCATCGGCAATACAGACTCAGTATGGTTTTTTATCCTTACCGGGCATATGGATAATCAATTTCAACAGGAAAATACTCGGCAAAAATCCGCTGTATTACAAGGCTGATACAGGCAGCACATCTCCTGACCTTGATATGGCTTATTATTATGAAAGAAACTATTTATTTGAACATGCCATCAAGCGCTACGAAAAGGCGCTTGAAGAGAGGACTCTCAGCAGTACATTCAGGGCAAGCATCCTGCTTCACCAGGGTTACTGCTATGCTCTTGCGGGAATAAATGACAAAGCCCGGGCAAATTACCTGGCAATAATGGAAAAATTCCCCCAGGAAAGCAGCGCAATAACAGCGGCTATCCTGCTGAAATACCTTGAAGGGTTCCAGCTTGCACGGGACCGGATACTGGGTAGTGATGCCGATCCGCTCACCATGAGCCAGGACCTGATGAACCTGCTTGCGTACAAGCAGGCCATGCAGATCTTAAAGGAAGCGGAAAAAAAAGCCTCCCCTGATGATCTGCCAAGGATAAAGTATTTCATGGCAAGATGTTATACAGGTATGGGCCAGCCGGATAAGGCAATCGAGAGTCACCTGGAGGTTATTACCCGCTCGCCATCATCAGACTACGCCAGGGATTCCAACCGGAAGATCCTCCTGATTGGTACAAGAAGCGGGGATAAAAAAATCATAGCCATAGCAAAAAAAGTCAATACCAGGCTTAAAGACCCGGTTTTTGACCAGATGGTTATTGAACAGGAAAAGACAGGGAATACAGAAGAATTAACCGGAGTTGTAAAAATCGATCTCCCTCAAAAAATGATAGATGATGTGGATAAATACACGAAGACAGTTGAGGATAAACCCGCCGCGCAAAGAGAACTGGTCATACTTACAAGTGACGGTAACACTTTCAAGGGAATCCTTGTAAAAGAGACATCAGCAGAAGTCGTGCTCGAAACATCAATCGGGACCATTACCGTAAAGAGAGAGAAAATCACCCGCATAACAGGGAAGGAATAGTATCCTTATGCCAGCCAGGATCCTGCTTGCACTTATACTCACCATATTCCCGTTCACAACGCTCTTTGCTGATATTATTATTACCATTGATGACATGGTCCTCAACGGCAAGATACTTGAAGAGAATAAAAAAACAGTTACATTCGGCAACTACCATGGAATCTTCATCATAGACCTTGACAAAATCAAGGAGATATACAGGACCGGCAGTTATGAAGATGATTTAAAAATACTCAGCGACAAGGGCAGAGTGGTCAATAAGGATGAAGTCAGAACCAACTACGATTCGGGACTAAAAAAGATCCGGGAATTTGAAATCGAGGAAGATGGCCGGGAACCTTTTACTTACTTTAACCTTGCAATCGCGCCGTATATTATTTTTAATTTGGGAAAACTTGGTACGATCCTCCCCTGCAGTTACGGTGTTTCATTAACTGCCTGTATTCCGGTCAGTAACTTCGAGTTCGCAAAAAAAATATTTCTTTCAGGTGTCAGTATCGAGGCCGGGTACTTTTATTCAGAGAAAGGAGAACGGGGTGTGACCGGGTACCGTGCATCAGCAGGACCGCAGTGGCAGTTCCCTGTTCTAACCGGTTCATTTAAACTGGACTGGTTTATTTCCGCTGCGTTCGGTGCAGGCTGGTATAACGTAAAGGGACTGGAACAGGAGATGACAGCTGTAAAATGGAATTCCGGAATCAGTACCGGCCTGGTATTCACCGTTTCTTCAATAACGATTTCACCACTGCTCAGGTTTGATTATATATATGACAGCAAGGTCCCCCTTTACGGAATGGGTGCTGCTCTAAGCTTAGGCTACAGGTTTTAAGCAGGCAAGTGATGAGAATATTAAAATATAAATATAATTCCGGATACCAGGTAAAAGTAAAAAACCTGCTTCGCAGTTACCTGCTGCGCAAACTCTATGCACCGGCTGTAACACTGTTCAGTATAATCCTGTTATGTTCAGGGTGCGGCGATGAGTTCGGGATACTGCTGGATGATCCTCACACTGATCCTGGAATATACTGGACTGAAAATAATAAAACAATCAACTATGTAAAGAAAGACAAAACCGGCAAAAAAACACTACTCACCGGTTCTGGCATACCACTTGACATAGAAATTTACCCTCCAGGCAGGAAAATATACTGGACTGAATACACTGGCAGCGCATTTCAGATATGGAACGCAAGTACTGACGGCAGCAGCAAAACCCTGTTTTACCAGCCGACAGGCAGTGATTTCGGGCCAACAGCAATTGCGGTCGATCCCTTAACCGGACTGGTATACTGGAATGAATATAGCGTATCATCCGGTCACAATGATGTCTGGCGTTCGCCGGCATATGCCCCTGAAAAATGGGTTAAGACAATTACACCTTTTTACACCTTAGATATGTGCATCGATACGATAAACAATAGAATATATATTACAGCAAATAATTACTGGGACATCTATACGACATCATCAATATTTTTTGGATCGGGAAACAGCGGTGTTATATGCAACGGCAACCTTATTGATGGCTCATACTCACTGCCGGTCAATGGAACGGGGCCGACGGATCCTTCTATTTCACTCAGGGGCATAGCAGCAGATGGGACTGCAGGTTATGTGTATTATGCAAACAATGACAGCTCGTACAATCAGACAATCAGAAGGGCACTATCAGCTAATTTAGCAGATAGCGAGGAATGGATTTCAGCAGGTAGCTATGCTATCCGGAAAATCGCTCTTGACCTTAAAGAGAGAAAAATATACTGGACATCGGGTTCTGGCACCAGCATTTGGCGTGCAGACATTGATACAGCGAATTCAAACATTGAACTATTCCTTTCCCTGGACAGCATACCTACAGGCATCGCCATTGTACCCTGATCCCCGGCGATACCGCTCCCCTGACCAATCATAAATATTTCGATATAAGTTCATCAACCGGAACCGGACGGCAGAAATAGAATCCCTGGAACATGTCGCATCCCAGGCCTTTAAAAAATTCAAACTGTTCCTGCGTCTCAAAGCCCTCTGCTATAACCTGCAGGTCAAGGGAATGCGCCAGTTCCATGATATGCCGCACCATCGCCTCTTTCCTTGGATCTCCAGGTACTGACTGCGTAAAAACCATATCCATTTTTAGAATATCAACCGGAAGCTCGGCAAGGTATGTAAGCGAAGAAAATCCCTTGCCGAAATCATCTATCGCGATTTTAAAACCGCTAGTCTTAAGCCGGGAAAGGCTCTCCCTGCCCGCAGCAATGTTCTCCATCAGCCGGTCTTCAGTTACCTCAAGTGTTATGCGGTTATTTTCGATCCCGTGCTGCGCCGCGAATGACGAAAGAAATTCACTGTACGCTGTATCGACCAGCTGGATTGTGGATAGGTTTATACTTGTGCTGAACCTGTTCCTGATTTTCATCTCCATATCATGAAAAGCCTTATGAACGACCATGTTGTCGACCTCTTTCATAAGTCCCGCATCCTCCAAAACAGGCAGGTACTTATCGGGTGCCCCTATGGAAGTGTCGCTTCCAGTGTACCTCAGAAGAGCTTCTGCGTGGATCAGTTTTTTATCATGATCAACAATCGGCTGGTAAAACAACGTGAACTCGTTCATGACTATACTGTTCCTGAGTATATTGACTGTATGAATTTTCCTGCTTGTGACATCCAGGAGGTCCTGTGTAAATACCTGGAAGGTATTCTTTGTTTTTTTTGCACTGCCGATTACCCGGTAGGCATTGCTGAGAATTGTTGTGACATCCCTGCCGTCCTGGGGCACCTGGAGCACGCCGGCGCTGGCAGTTATCATGCAGGTAATCCCTGAAACTCGGAAAGGATTCCTGAGGCAGGTGATAATTTTGCCGGCAATGTCCTGCGCTTCTTCCATTGTCACTACATCCCAGAGCATGAGGGCAAATTCATCACCACCTATGCGGTAGAGAGATCCGCAAGTTGAAAAAAGTTCTATGATCCTTTCAACAAGCATCTCCAGCACATCATCACCGACATTTTCACCGTAACATTCGTTCAGGCTCTGGAAATCATCAATATCAAGGAAAACAATAAACATGGTGCTCCTTTCCCTGTCGATCCTGGTCAGTTCATCCTGGAGATCCTTGTGGAACGCCATCCTTCCCGAGATATTCAAGGCCAGGTCATTGTAGATGGAGAATTCCAGTACAGTCCTGGCTATCTCCATCTGATCGGCTTTTGTAAAGATAGTTTTAATCCTGCCCCAGGTGATGAAAAGCAGGCAGCTCACTATACCCAGGCTGAAAGAAGGGATCATGGTGCTCCCGCTGGCGCTTACAGGCGTGAATATAATATTATAGAGATAAAATGAAAGGAAATAGGTGATGATTATCATTCCGGCTATCATGTACCTGTCAGGGTAAATGTCATGCCTGGCCAGGCCGTAAACCAGGATTATACATAATGAATAGACCGCGTAGATCACCAGCATTATATTTTTTATCATGAACAACGGTCCGGTATCACTTCCCTGCATGTGCATTTTATAAATAACATCGCCATTCCCGGTTAATTCTTTGATCATCAGGCCCGGATTGTAAAGGGTTGCAGCGGCGATCAGAAAAAATACGGCTAGTGATGCCCTCAGCAGGACTGTGTTATATTTATTTATTATCCGCCCATGACCGGAAATTTGTCTGATATACACCAGAAGAATGACAGGGAAGACGAGCATGAACGTTTCACGAAAAATAAGACAAAAAGCGGCCCTGCCTGTATCGGGATAGATATATGAAAAAATAAACGCGAAAGCATCGGCGGATATATAGATCAACACTGTACAGCTGAACACCATCGAGAGTAATGTTTCCTTTTTCCTTAGAATGCAGTATGTATATGAAAACTGCATCAGGGCGCAACTGGCAATTCCTGCGAAAAGAATTGTTACGGTAAAATATAATAACGGAATATTGGCCATGCTCACCCCTGTAAAACTACTTTCCATTTATAATATGGACGTTTATAATGCATTAATCAACCCTTAACCGGAAATAAAATAATCCGGCATTGCAATATGTGATATTCCGTTTCCCTGTTTGTCAATTATGATAATACTTTTTTATTGCGCTGATATTCAGAAGGTACTGGCATATAATGCTCCCTGGTAAATAAAATATATAATTAATCTGATTTTTCAATCCTGAAATATTGACTGAAGATCGATTTTTATACAATATACTTAGATAAGCTGTTAGTTCAGGGATCATTGTTAATCTATCCCCGATTGAAAATGAAGCTGCCAGGGTAACAATTAACATATATTGAGAGGTTTCCTGATGTTAAGACTTACACAGATTATCCGTCATGCTGCTGTACTAATCCTTGTATACACATTAGCCATGGGAATCTCCGCCACCCTGGCCGGGGAAACATCGGACTTTACTGTTCGAATGAACGACCGGCAGGCCCTGAAAAAACTTGAACCATGGAAGAGATCCATGCTGGACACATACCTTGCAGCAAACAGGCGCTCATCAAAACCCGATGCAGTGAGTTTTACCATGATGACTTTATCACTCATGCCCGGAAAAGATATATACTTTGCCGACGGATACGCCCGGGGCGGACACGAATTTTTAATTCCCCTGCTGCTCATTGCAGATAAAGATAAAGCCCGCATTCTTGATACCGGCACCGACCGACTTGACTCCGATGGAAATAAAAAATCTTTTACGGTTTCAAATGCCTGCACCCGGGAGTATTATGCGGAAACTGACCGGTACGACTCAGGTTCCGGCGCTAAATGTGACAAGTGCTTTAACCAGCTTAAAAAACATTCATGCATTGACCTGAATTCACTGCTGACAGAAACGATAAAATCAGCTGTTAATGAAAATAAAATTGGCAGGGAATTTATATTAAACGGGGCAAGATGCATGGCAATCCTGGTAAACAATTCACGGGAGGCTTACATTCCTGAAAAATCCGGGGATATAATAGATGAGCGGTTTAAAGCGCTGATCAAATCCGGAAAACAGCGGACAGGCGCGGCCTGTTGGAATAAAGAAAACAAATCCATAGAATCCCCGTTAATACAGGTTTCGGGAAACAGTTTCAGCATATCAGGAGTTATGGAAATTACTGGAGGTTCACCGGGTAACAGCTGCCTCATCGAATTTGAATTCTCATGGGACGGGAAAACAATCCGCTTCATACAGAAGGAACTGGCAAAGACCATAACGTACATTGAATAATAAAAGAGGCTGCCTGTTAAGGCAGCCTCTCCATATTCATGATCTCTATTTTTCAGCAGGACTATCCCGCCGGTAACAATCAATGTCAGTCATTCATCCTGTATTCAGATTTCATCGGGTAAACCCATTTCTCCCATACCCTCATGAACTTATCCATATCCGCAACGGGGTTCATGATCATCTTCATGCAGTATGCAAGCTGTTCAGGTGAATTTGACTTCTTCTGGTAGAGCTGCACAGCGTACTTTGAGAAGTCCCTGACAAGCACGTCAAAGATCATATCAAGTACATCGTCTTCTACTTTCTGGAGGTGCGCATTTTCAATGATGAGCTGGCCGTAAGCAACAACGGTCATCAGTTCACCTATTGCAAGGAGATAATCGATATCTGAATTCTGTGCTTTTGTAGGTGTTGCCTTGGCAAGGAATTCCTTGAACACGAGTATCTGCTTTTTAAGAACATTTATATTCGGAAGGTCCTTGCTGTTATACGCTATATTGTAATCATGGAACTGTATCCTGCTCAGGCCGCTTGTTGGTCCCTGGTTCAGGAGGAAAGTGTCATTCCTGTCATCAGCAACAGACGGGATTGCAGGGAACTGGCCGGGGTTGAAGAAGTAATTTGTTATGAACTTAACAACAAGCGCCATGTTTACATGCACTGTACCTTCAAGTTTGGGATACATCCTGATCTCAACTGTAGCCATCTCGAAGTATGGTTCACTCTCGAATCCCCTTGCCGCAATAACGTCCCACAGCAGGTTGATTACCTCTTCCCCTTCCCTTGTGACCTTCATTTTACAGAGCGGATCATAAAGCAGGTAGCGCCTGTCTTCTGCAGATGCCGTCCTCATATAGTCAACAGCGCGAAGGTTAAAGAGCTTCATCGCGCATATGCGCAGGTAAGCGTCTGTAAGGAGCTGTTTAACATGCGGAAAATCTGTTACATACTTTCCGTAAAGGTTCCTGTTTGCAGCATGCTCAACCGCTTCATAGAATGCGTGTGTGGCGATACCCACGGCTCCTGGCCCCAGGTTGAATTTACACACGTTTACAGTATTCAGCATGTTGTCCCACGCCTTGGGACCTTTTTCCGATATATCAGCATTGGTTATGGGGTAGTCATGAACAGCATATTCAGAAACATAGTTCTGGTGGGCAACAACGTTCCGGATACACTCATAGTTTTTATGTTTTGAATCAACTGTGAAGAATACATATTCATTTGTATCAGCCATCTTGGCGAATGTTGATACCATTGCGGCTTCATTACCGTTCCCGATATAATACTTGTCGCCGTTTGCCTTGTATGTGCCGTCACCCTGCGGGTAAAGCATCATATCGCTTGAATAGATGTCTGCACCATGTTCTTTTTCTGAAAGGCCGAAAGCGAATACTTCACCCTCTTCAAGAAGTTTCGCGGCCTTATGCTTCATCTCCTCATTGCTTCCCATCCAGATGGGGCATATTCCGAGCATTGAAACGTCCCATACATACCAGTATGTGATCCCGTAGAATCCCATGAGTTCAGCCCAGTGGAAAGTCCGGTATGTATCCCACCTGTTGTCCTTTGCGCCATATCCTGCAGGCGTGAGCAGTTTGGCAAAGTATTTGTGTTCCTTCTGAAAATCAACAAAATCCTTTGGCCATGTCCTGTTGTGGTAGTCCTCTTTAACCTTTTTGAGTCCTTTCTTTTCGAAAAACTCGATGGTCTTAAGCATCATCTCCTTCGATTCCTTGTCAGGAAACTCCACATTGTATTTTTTCGGATTTAAAAGTAGCATCTGGTTACCTCTTTATTTATTTATAAACAGAATGTGAAATATTTTGAGTATTGGTTCCTCTGAAAAAACATCATTAACAGGACTTTTACAGAAAAAATTGACATGTCAGCCTTATTAACAATATTGATGTTAATAAAAAAGATTGCACCTTTATTGTCAATATTTTTGCGCCGTTTTTTATAACAAAATTCTCTTAAATGAAACATATTCCATAACCGGAACAAAAAACCTGATAATTATTTGACCTTGTATGCCGGTGATAAACATTGGATAAAAACCTGATTAAGGGAGTAAAAATGTGAAAAAACAGGGACCAGAAGTATCAATTCCTGAACTTGACCAGATTCTTGAATCATATATAAAAAGCAGCCAGAACCTGAATTATGCCCTGAAAATAACAGGACATCCGGGCGTTGGAAAATCCGCCATTGTAAAACAGGTTGCAGACAGGCTTAACTACTATTTTATCGATACACGCCTTGCGTTCAAGGAGAATGTAGACCTCGGGGGATACCCTGTACCTGACAGCGAATCAGGGCAGATGATATACTACAGGCCCAGGTTTATTCCGCCCGCTGCAGTTCCCGAAGGCTGTAACGGCATAGTATGGTTTCTTGATGAATCGAACAGGGCGCACCCCACAGTTATCCAGACCCTGTTCCAGATAATTACAGAGGGGAAATGCGGCGAACACAGCCTCCCCGGTAAAACCGCAATCATTCTTGCCGGTAACCTTGGAGACATGGACGGAACAACAATCACTGACTTTGACGACTCTGCGCTTGATGGAAGGCTTGCGATCTTTCACCTTAAGCCTTCGGCAGAACACTGGCTGCCATGGGCCTACAGCCAGGGGATCCACCCCTCGGTGATCCGGTACATCTCGATGTTCCCGGAAAAGCTGTGGGATGAACGCAACATCAATCCCAATCCGCGCGGCTGGCACCAGGTATCAGGCGCACTTATACACTCGTACAACCTTCCCGCAGAGGAAGCCTTCGCCGAATTCCTCGCTGGTGAAAATACAACCCTCGTCAAGCTTATAAGTACACTGCTCGGCGAAATAACAGCGCGGGATTTTATCATGCAGATCACTTCCCCCAGGATGATCACTTCACGTGATATCCTTGATGGATCAGCAGAAAAACTTGAACTGCTTAAAAACCGCGCCATCCCGTCCGAGGACCTGCTCTGGGCCCTGAACGGGACAATCGAAACCATGAGGGAGCTTGTCATACGCGAAAACGGGAACATTCCGGGCGCCAGTTTCGTGGAACTTGCGAACATGCTGAAATTCATTGCATACTCCCGCGGCGATATACGCATGACATACTTCTTCCTGCTGCTGAAGGAATGCGGTATATTCACCAGCATACCTGCAGCAGTTAAACTGGTCGATGACCAGGAGATGCGCATAGAACTGAAACAGAAGTTCGGGGAACTTCTTAAATAAAGGTACTCCCGATGCAGAAAGTTGAAGATACAATCAGCGGTCTATGGAGAAAGAGCCGTTTCGCATCGTACTTCTACCACGGGATAGACCTTGCCGAATCCGGGGACTTACCCACTCTCGGGCTCATGGTCTACACGTCGCGCCTGACGCTCTTCTTTAACCCGGAATTCACATCGCAGCTTACAGTGGATGAACTTACCGGCCTGCTGGTCCATGAGATGCTTCATGTTGTCCTGAACCACGAGCACAGGGGTAACCGTGACCAGGACATCTACAAGCGCAACCTTGCACAGGACATGGTGATAAACTCGTATTTAAAAGAGAACCGGAAAACCTTCTTTTCCCGGAAGAGCAGCTATATCCATGATACACCTGAACTTATCCTTCCCGCCGGACTCCCGGTAATCCCCGGAACTTTTTTCAGGGACACGGGAAACTATGACCCGGTCTGGGAGGATGTTTACTCATGGCTCAGGGAACAATCACGCGAAGAGATAAGGAAGTTCAGCTTTAATGAAAATGAAGAAGGTTCAGGAAATACCCTGGCGAATGTTGAACCCGGGATACGGCAGATGCAGCAGACCCTCAACAGCCTTGACCTGTCGTATAACACCGCGCCGGAACAGAACCTGTCATCGTTCAAAAAGAGGGACGCGCTGATATTCGAGAAGCCTGACGGCGACCCGCTATCCACTGGCGTGCACATAATGAAGAACAGGAACGAAATCGATCCCTCATCAACAAGGCTCAACCACCTGATGCTCATGGCGGAAAAGGATGAACTCTGCAGGGAGGAGAGGATATTCGGCGAAATACGCGGCCTTATCGAATCCGTAAAAAAAAGGGACATGTCGTGGTCTGAAAAAATCCGCACTATCGTTGATTCAACGTCACAGTCAGATGAATATGAATACACTTATCATAGGTTCAATAAACGCTATTTTTCACAGGGCATATACTCCCCCGGCAGATCCTTCAAATACAGAAACGTGCTCACTGTTGCCGTTGACGTATCGGGATCAATGGTTATGAAACCCGGCGACATTGAGGCTGCCTTTGGAATAATTGAAGACCTGCTCCCGCGCTTCAGGGTCTGCCTGCTGTGCATTGACGAAACAGTCTTTATACCAGAGAAGCAGGGTGATATGTTTACACGTTCAGCTGACAATGCAAAGCCATACGAATATAAAAAGGGTGACTGGCGCTTTATAAAAACCGGCAGCAGCGGAACAACATACTTTGAACCTCTTTTCAACACATTCATGCAGGGCCACAGGGAACTGCTCATTGTTATCACTGACGGATTCATCTATGACCTTGACAGGCTCCGGAAATATCACAACACTCTCTGGCTCATAAGCGAACACAGGGATGAACCGTTCACACCGGCATTCGGCAGGATTGTGAAGATAGAATCAGTAAAACCTGCCGGACTTCACCTGAATCCGGGGAATGCAGTATGACAGAACCAAAGACAGCAATGAATGAACTTTACGCAGCAGGCCTTGAATCCGGCGCAGACCTTGAATTCCTGAGCCGCGCATTGATAGTTTCAGGCGACGCGGAACATATCTTCCTTGCAGGTAAAAACTGGAAGAGCTTTGACTACAATGCGGGCCTGGAAAAACTTTTTGACTCAGGAAATAATGAACTGGTACACAAGGCCGGAATATTCTGGACTTCATTTGATTATGATGCCGGCATGGATTTCCTTGCGCACCGTGGCAACGCAGACTACATATACCGCGCAGGCCGCTTCTGGCCGGGTTACAATCACGATTTCGGCCTTGAACTGCTTGGCAGAATGAAGAGCGCTAAGTTTATCTACTACGCAGGCAAGGAATGGAAAAAGTTTAATTTCACAAGGGGATTTGAACTGCTGATGGAAACGGATTCAGCGGAGTTTACATTCTACGCAGGGGCATACTGGAAGGAATTCGATTTCAGCAGGGGCTTCACGAAGCTGTTTTCGCTTGGTGTTCCTGAATACATCTACAGGGCCGGGACGCTATGGCGCGTGTTTGATTACGCTGCCGCGTGGCGCATGCTTGAAATTCTTGTTACAAGCGGTGAAGAGTGGCGGGGAAGGGCATTTGCGAATAACAGGTGGAAACCGGAACTTATAAAAATATGGGACACACTGTGGCTTGAACAGGTTTAAGAGACTGCCCTTAATGTATACAATGTCATCACGAGGAGACCGAAGGTCGACGTGGTGATCTGTTTTGCCCGGTTATAGCGTCATGTGACTTCAACGGTTTAAATAAACATTGTTTATTCAATACAGATTGCCACGGCGCAATGACGTTTACTTTCAGGACAGCCTCTTTAACTCCATGCTACTTGTTCAGTGTGGAATCGAATTTCTTTATTTCCGGCTTAACGCTCTTTACGTCTGTCTTCTCGAAATTCTGGACAGCATCTTTCTGCTCATCCTTCTTTGCTTCCACGTCTCCCTTTATCTGCTCCTGCTGGCCCTTGATGTCATCCTTGATTGCCTGGATGTTCGCCTGGTCTTTTGCCTTCTGGTCCTCGACAGCCTGTTTATTCTTTGCTTTCTCATCAACAACAGCCTGCCTGATCTCCTCTCTCTGCTCTTCGAATCTGCGTCTTATATCCTCGCGGATAACTTTAATGTCATCCTTGATCTTCTGGATGTTGGCGCGGTTCTGTTCTTTAAGGTCTGCAACACTTATAGGTTTACCCTTTTCAATATTGGCCTCTTTACCGGCTTCAACCTCTTTGTATGTGCTGTCATCGCTTCCAGATTCTTTAACTACAACCACACCATCTATACAGGCTACATTGCTCTTGCCCTCATCCTCTGAAACAAGAAACTCTGTTCCACGGACACCCGCAACAGATGTCGGTGTTGTAACCTTGAACTTCTCGCCGTCAACCAGCTTGCGAGTAACCTTGGAAAACATTTTACCGTTTTCAACATAGAACTCGGAGTTTTCCCTGTTATTTGCCACATTCCTTACAAGTTCTGTCATAACAACACTGCTGTTCTCAAGGATCCTTACAACATTAGTGCCGAAATAGATATCAACAACTGCCTTAGGCCCTGTTTTAATAGTCATACCCTGTTTGACTGCATCGCCGATCTTTGCAGCTGCGGTCTGTCCGCCAGCCACGATTTTTACATCACCAGCCATAAAGTTAATCAGTCCTTCATAATTAACAGTAGTAACCTGATCTTTTTTGCAGGAGATAAATCCAAGCACTGCCGCCAGCAGTACAGCAACAACGGTTATTTTTTTCACAACATCCTCCAGATTTTGCTTCGTGATTTGATTGGTATCTGCAGCTGTATCCCGTTCTGCATTTATCATTCGAAGTATATGTCCACGGTTTAGTGCTGCATACACTGTTTTTATAAATGCATAAATCAGAAACTGCAATGATATACAAATTATTATCAAATATCAGGAAATCAACCCTATTTTCAGCATTTTTTTTAAAACAGGGCGCTTTAAACGCTGTAAGCCATAAAAAATTTTCACTTTTTGCTCCTCTGAAGCGTAGTAAATGTAAATACACCCGAAAAGGAGGACTTATGCTGAACTACGCAGCAGCAACGATTGAAGGATTTGTTACCCACGATCCCCAGGTTAAAAAAACCAAGACAGGGAAATCCGTGTGTACATTTGCCCTGGCCATCAATCATTATTCAAAGAACGATGAAGCGCCCAAGGTTTCGTTCATCGATGTAGAGACATGGGAAAAAATCGCGGAGATCTGCTCAAAAAACATTAAGAAAGGTAAAAGGATTATGGTCATCGGATCACTTAAGCAGGACAGGTGGGAGGATGACAAGGGCAAGGTGCAATCAAGGCTGAAGATCATAGGGAGTGAGATCAGGTTTCTTGAATCACTTAAGAGTACAGCAGAGGCGGCGGTTTAAGCCGCCCTGCTGTTAAGAATTTCTATCAGAACGGCACTTTGTTTGTCCTTGACCAGATACCCATCTCCTGGGCTGACTTTATCAGGTCCTCCCTGAAGTCAGGGTGTGCGATGCTTATAAGGTTTTCAGCCCTTCCCCATACAGACCTGGCCTTCATGTTTACAGCACCATACTCTGTAACAAGATAGTGAACCATTGAACGCGGTACAGTTACAACCGAGCCCGGAGTAAGAAGAGGCTTAATCCTGGACTTAATTTCACCTGTCTTCTTGTCTTTATAAGTGGACGTGAACGCAAGGAAGCTTTTACCGCCCTTTGAATGGAAAGCGCCTATAACGAAGTCAAGCTGACCGCCCGTACCCGAAATCTGCCTGAGGCCCGAAGTTTCGGAACAGACCTGCGAGAGGAGGTCAACCTCAACTATATTATTTATTGAAACAACTTTGTCATTCTGTGCAACGAAATCCGGGTTATTAGTATGGTTAACCTTGCATGATGCAAGACGCGGGTTATCATGGATAAAATCATAAGTCTCCCTTGTCCCCAGGCAGAAAGAAAAAGAACTCTTGTTGATATCAAAGCTCTTCATGGCGTTGGTAATCTTGCCGGCATTGTACAGGGTTACCATTGCATCACAGAACATCTCGCTCTGTACTCCAAGGTCTTTTACATCTGTATGGACAATCATTTCACCTATAGTGTTGGGAAGTGTACCTATACCAAGCTGCAGACATGATCCGTTTTCAACGTGGGGTACTATAAACTCGGCAATTTTCTTTTCCGCGGGAGATGCCTCACCCATTTTGGGTGTAGCGTACGGCGGTGTATTAGTCCCTTCGATGATAAAATCCACTTCGCTGATGTGGACATACTCGTCGTTTCCGCCCAGGCATCTGGGCATGTTCTCATTGACTTCAACAATTACTATGTCCGCCCAGAGTGCGATACCCCTGTTATGTGAATTACCCAGACCGAAGTTGAAACAGCCGTTCCTGTCCATTGGTGTAGTCTGAGCAACCCATATCGTCGGTTTAATATGATGAAGATCCCTGTGGTGATAGGCCAGGATTGTTGCCTCATGATAGTTGAAAGGCAGGTGGCATGTCAATCCCTTGTCCCCGGCCATCCTGTCGATAAGTGTATAATACCAGCTGAAGTACTGGAATGATTTCTGTTCAGGGTCATTCTGGACTACCTGCGGAAATGGCGGAACAGTACCTGTTCCCCTGATTGCCACATTCTGGACCTGGCCTACACGCTTGCCCAGCGCAACATCAAAATCAACCGGTTTTGTAGCAAACATACCGTAATCGATTATGTTATTCGATTGTACCAGATTTGCAGCAGCATCAGCTGTTAACAGCTTTCTTTTATATTCAGCTAAATATGTGTTCATGGTTCATCCCCCATTTACAATAAATTTTTTATATTTAAAAACATGTAAATTTTACAATTTCTGGAAATTATTAGCAAGGGCGCATGTTGTTAAATCCGCGTGCACCTATATATAAAAAATTTGTAGTTAAATATACCACAATAAGCATATTTTGTAAGTCGGGGATTTCCGGATACCCTGATCCCGGTATCCGGAAACATCAATTACCTGCGGGAAATTATATAGTCATCAATCCTTGTGAATTCGACCTCCTCCTGGAGGCCGCTCGAAAGATTTTTTACCGATGCTTTTCCCGATGCAAGTTCATTATCACCGATAATAAGCGCATAAACGGCATGTTCCCTGTCTGCCCTTTTCATCTGGGACTTAAATCCCTTGACCTCTGGATCTATATCTGCAGAGATTCCTTTGGACCGTAGTATATACACAAGCTCAACGCCTTTGACAAGCGACGCGCCCCCTGAATGCATAATGAAGCACTCGGGACCTGACTGCGGGACCTGTGTCCCCTCGATCAGCAGGTTGATCCTTTCCATCCCTGCGGCAAATCCCACACCGGGAGTTGGCTTACCTTCAAACTGCTCAACCAGGTAATCGTAGCGCCCTCCGCCCGCAAATGCGCTCTGGCTGCCCAGCCGGTCAGAAACAAATTCAAAAGTAGTCTTTGTATAATAGTCAAGGCCCCTGACCATGTGCGGGTCCTCTTCGTATTTTATACCTTCAAGGTCAAGGTATTCCTTTACCTTCGCGTAGTGCGTACTGCATTCACCGCAGAGATAGTCCCTTATGACCGGGGCATTATCCTTGAGTGCAGCGCACGACTGGTTCTTGCAGTCAAGCAGCCGGAGCGGATTCGTTTCGAAACGCCTTTTACAGTCCGGGCAAAGCTGCTGGAAATTATTTTTATAATATTCTTTAAGTTTAATAATGTATTCCCTGCGGCAGTCTTTGCAGCCTATTGAGTTCAGGTGTATACTGAACAGTCCCACACCCGCTTCTGTGGCGATCCGGTTCACAACGGATATAATCTCGCTGTCATAGTACGGGTCGGAGCTGCCGAATATTTCTGCCCCGAACTGGTTGAACTGCCTGAGCCTCCCCTTCTGCGGTTTCTCGGCCCTGAACATGGGACCGTAATAGAAAAACTTGCAGAGCGAGAGCCGGTTGTACTCCCCGTTCTCCACGTAGGCACGTACCACGCCCGCTGTACCTTCAGGACGCAGTGTAAGGCTCCTGCCCCCGCGGTCTTCAAACGTGAACATCTCCTTTGATACTATATCCGTATCAGCTCCTATGCCCCTGGAAAAGACCTCTGTGAATTCCATGACCGGGACAATCAGCTCCCTGTAATTAAATCTCCTGAACACGCTTATTGCAGTATCCTTTACAAAATTCCAGCGGTCGCTCCTGTCAGGAAAAATATCTTCAACACCCGGAGGTTTGGTTATCATCTATATGCTCCTCTGTTATATTCTTTTTCTAAAAATTGCGTCTTTAAGTATGGGCTTATCAAATTTAACACTGCATACCGTGTTGGGTCGCGCCATGTCTGTTATGCGGCCTGACGGATCGGTTATTTCAACTACCGTACAGCTTGCATCCATCACGTCCTTCTTTATAGGGTATATCGCTTCCAGCCTGTCACCTGTATAAACCGGATTAAATGTCTTCATGATTATTTCTTCGGACTGTTCGCTCCCGGCCTCCCTGTATCCCAGGAATACAGCCTTGTTGATGTAAGGGACGCCGGAAAATTCCCCCATTGCGCCGAACTCGTTAAACAGGTCGGACGTATAAGGCCTGTGGCTCACCAGGTCAAGCTCCTCCAGCCAGAATGGGACCATCTTTTCAAATTCAGGCGTACCGGCAAGGCTGCAGGCATGCCTGTATATCCTTGTTGTATTTGCCGCGTGGTAAAGAGATTTCATCCTGCCCTCAATTTTAAATGCGTCAACACCGGCTTCAATGTATTGTTCAAGTTTATCAACAAGCTGAAGGTCCATGGATGAGAGGATCTCGGTCCCCTTAGCATGTTCTATCACATCAAGGTAGTTGCCCGGCCTCTTCTCCTCTATCAGGGAATACCTCCACCTGCAGGGCTGCGCGCAGTCACCGCTGTTCGCGTCGCGGCCTGAAAGGTACCTGCTCAGGAGGCACCTGCCCGAATACGCAACGCATAACGCGCCGTGTGCAAAAACCTCGATCTCCGCGCCCGTACTATCCTTTATCATCCTGATCTCGTCGAGCGTAGTCTCGCGGGCCAGCACTATGCGGCTGAAACCTGCATCCATCCAGAACTTCACGGCCCTGCGGTTAAGCGTATTCATCTGTGTCGACAAATGAAACTCCGCATTGATCCCCGAATCTTTCAGTATCATGAGCATGCCGGGGTCAGAAACCATTACTGCGTCGAACCCGTAATCCTTTATGCTGCGGATAAATATTTCAGCTTCACGCACGTCAGCATCATGAAGGAATGCGTTCATCAGGAACGTGGTCTTTACAGAATGTTCCCTGCAGTATACAGCCGCCTCTGCAAGTTCCTCATGGCTGAAGTTGTCCGCCTGTACCCTGAGGTTAAACTGGTCACCTCCGAAGTAAACCTCGTCTGCCCCGAATTTTACGGCAAACCTCAGCTTCTCGGGGTTGCCGGCAGGTGAAATTACCATTGCGCGCTTCATGTCAGTTGAGCCTCTGGTTGTCTATGAATCCGTTATTGATACGTTTGATATATTTCTCAACTGCCCTGTTGTGTTCCCTTAGAGTCGCCGAGAAATAATGCGACCGGTCGTTCCTTGCCACAAAGTACAGGTACGCGGTAGCAGCGGGCTGCAGTGCGGCCATGATGGAATCGCGGCCGGGACACGATATGGCAGTGGGAGGGAAACCTTTGTACATGTATGTATTGTATGGTGAATCAATCTTCAAATCATCAAAGTAGAGCCTGCCCCTGAATTTCCTGAGCGCATAACGCACAGTGGGGTCGCAGTCAAACCGCATGCCCTTCCTGATCCGGTTATGGAAAACCGATGATACATATTTTCTTTCCGAAGGTACAGCTGCCTCCTCTTCTATAAGAGATGCAAGCCTGACCAGGTCATCAAGTTTCATTCCGCTGTTTTTAATCCTGTCGTAGCCTATACTTTTAATAACATCCCTGAACCTGCCGTGCATGAGCGCTATCACGTTCCTGGCATCCATATCCTCTGCAAAGACATAAGTATCAGGAAAAAGGTAGCCCTCTGCAGAAACTGAATGAATCCCGGTACTTTCAAGAAACTGCCTGTTTTGGCAGAATTCAATAAATTCTGACGCAGATGTGATCCCGGCATCTTCAAGCTTCTCTGCTATCTCGTATATGTTATATCCCTCGGGAATGGTGACCCTGGAGGTAATCTGACTGCCGCTTCCGAACATAGAAATTACTTCATGGGTCTTCATGCCGCTGTAAATTTTGTATTTGCCCGACTTGTAAGTGAACCCGGGCCTCGCGCTGCACAGCAGAACAAAAAACCGGGGACTGGTTATAAGCCCGGCCTTATAGAGCTCAGCCGCGACCCTGCGAAGCGCCTGGCCTTCGTTAATGACAAAAACAGATTCAGCCATGCCCGAAGGAGCTGAATCAAGAATTAACACCGCTGCCGAAACAAGCAGCAAGGCCGCGATTATCACTATCAGAATTCTTTTCATTTACCCGGTCTACCTGAATTTGACATCTGCAATAAATCTATCCATGTTAGGTACCGTTAAATTGTCCACTTTTTTTCCCCTTACAGCCTTTGCTTCAAATTCAGAAAGCATCTTTTTATTGCCCGCGGCATTTTCAGGGTACTCGCCATATTCTGCAGTATAGAGCGGAATATTCAGTTTATGGGCTGATTTTGCAGCTTCGAAAATTCCGCCATCTTCCGGCGATTCGACGATAAAAACGGCATTCGAAGCGGCGCATACAAGCCGGTTCCTGGCGTAGGCATTGAATTTATTAGCCGGGTCTTCAGGCTTCATATGTGAAACTGCCACAAATCGCTCAGGGTCAAAGACCTGTTTGACCTGTTCGGGGATTGCAAGTTTCATGATACCGCAGGGTAAAAATGCGATCGTGCTGCCGCCGTACTCCAGAGCAGACCTGTGGGCCGTGACATCTGCACCCTGCGCAAGACCGCTTATGATGGTTATGTTATGCTGCACAAGCTCCCTTGCCGCTGTATAACATATGAATTCGCCCCTGCTGCTTACCCTGCTCTCCCCCAGTATTGCTGCCCCCTGCGTATTAAGGATAGATGTATTACCCGCCGCGTAAAGCACGGGAGGAGTAGTATTGCCAAGCCTTTCATGCAGCTTCACGGGATAGAGCGGTGAGAAGAATGGGAGCACGGAAATACCGGAATCCATGAGCAACAGGTATTCCCGTTCTGCTGCCTCGAGGTTCTTTTCGGCTTCGGCAAATGCCGCGGTCAGTTTATCGTTAAAGTGAAATTCATTTTTAATTTCAGCTGCGCTAAGCCCGAAGATGTCTGAAACGGAGAGTCCTGCAGCTGATACCGCGGCATAAATCTCTTTCAGTGCGGCAGTACCGATTCCCTGCACCTGGTTAAGGGCAAGCCAGTGTTTTGTACTGTTCATGATGATGGGCCTGTCATACCTGCTGCACCGGGCTACATGGCGGGATTCTTTATTCTTTTCTGCACCTGCGCTATCAGGTCAAGGTACTGCCTCTGAATGACAAGGTGATCTTTAAGAAACAGGTTCGCGTCAAGTTCCTTTTTCAGCATGTCAAGTTCAGCCGCACCGTATGGTTTATCCGCCTCAGGAGAGTTCATGCTTTCACTGAGTTCCCTGCCTATGCGTACCAGGTCAGCAAGAAGCCGCTGTGACGCAGCATCATCATGCAGCTTTTCCAGGCTCTCCCTGTATTTTAATGTGATCTCGTGACTATTTATCAGATCGGAGAGTTCTTTCGCCTTTTGTATGATCTCTGAATACTCGTCCATATCTACCAGAGCACATCCATGGGATTAAGAAGCCTGCCGTCATGCCAGAGTGTAAAATGAAGGTGCGGGCCGGTTGAAAGTCCTGTTGATCCCACCTTGCCTATAAGCTTTCCGGCCTTAACCTGCTGTCCCGGCTTCACACATATCGCAGACATGTGCCCGTAAAGAGTCCTGTACCCGTTGTCGTGTTCAATCATCACAGCCTTGCCGTAAGCGCCCATCCACCCCGTACTTGCAACACGGCCGTCACGCGACGCGCCTATAAACGTGCCGTATGGCGACGCAATATCTATTCCGTTGTGAAACCTTGTGCTGCGGTAGATCGGGTGCTTCCTGTTGCCGAAGAATGAACTGTATCTTCCTCCAAGCGGCGACCTGAACATCTCCCTGAGGTTGAACTTACCCGCAAGGTTGGCGCTCATGTTCTTCGTCATCGGCCGCGCGTCCCTGATAAAAACTGCCACCGGGTATTTTTCATCACTGAACATATCGCTGATCCATGAAACCAGCGGCCGCTCCTGTACAACAATATCATCATCTGTTACGCCGTAAATCTCTTTCAGGCTGGTAATCTCAGTGGTATCATTGACAAATTCAACTATCCCCTGCTCAGATGGAACTATTACCACACGTCCTTCACGGGCCTTCAGGTCATTCCAGAAAAGATTTATGCCTATGAGAGTATCAATGTTAACATGGTGTTCACGGGCCAGCTTCCAGAAATTGTCACCCTTCTCCACGCTGATAAAATTCAGATTGATCCCGGAGAACGATACCCTCTCCCGCATAAATTTTAGGTATTCAGCCTCTGACGCGAAGTAATTCCTGGGGTTTCCGATTATGTCTCCTTTACCCGTGGTACAGCTGAAAATAAGGGCGGACAGTATTCCACCTGCGATCAGAACTGTTATTATTTTTTTTACCATTATTTTAACCGTGAATGAATTACTAAAATATTTCAATACCATCAGTATCTACCGCTCCTGTGCAGTATGGGAAACTACAGTCTCCGCCATTACAAATTAATGATTCTTTTTTTCCCTGTGTTTAAGTGAATAAACAAGCTCTTTGAAGAGTTCATAAAAATCCTTGAGCTCATCTTTTTCCCTGAGCGGCCTGGGATCGGGCAGTTTGCCGTCAATAATGTCCCTGAAATAATTCGACATAACATAAACAGGACCTGATATCCTGTGCGTAATTCTTATGACAAGCAGGTATAGAATCAGACCCTGCACAAGTACGCAAAATACAAGGGAGGCCAGCAGTATCCTGTTATTCCTGGCAATCCTTTCTATGGTATTCAGGTTGTTTTCATGACTCTGTGTAAGTTTTCCCAGTGTGGCCTGGTAACTGTCGCCCGATGCGCCTTCAATATTGGCAGCCTGCATCAGCTGGAATATGTTATCCTCGATCTGGTATATATTCCCGATTTTTTCATTGTTATAAACCACGCTTGCGGATATTGCAGAAATAATTACAAGCGACACCGCTGTTACAACTCCGATAACGGCAAATGCTGTTTTCAGCTGGAACTTTTTATCTATAATCAGCTTTTTACGTTTCCCCATCTGCCACCGCCTGTTAAAAAATATCCGCACTCTTTATAAATTATCTATAAAAATGAGTCAATCATAATTCCGGAACCGGCAAAACTCTTTTTTCACAAAAATGAGCCTGTTTATTTCACTGGTTCTTTTGAAAATACAAAGGAAGGGAAATCACCACCCGCTTCGCTGGAGACACGGAGAGCAAGGAGGTTTAGTTTTCTTTCTGCAAAAAACGGCATCCATCACTTTTGTCCTTTCTCTGTGCTCTCTGTGCCTCTGTGGCAGATTTAAAATTTATAATTACTGTTCCAGCAGCACATGCTCAAGGCCGGCGTTTACCAGCATCGGGAAGAAGAGCCTCAGCGGAAATCCTATGACATTGGTCATTGAACCCGAAACCGATTTTACAATCATGTCGCCGTTCTCCTGGACAGCGTATGAACCGGCCTTGTCCGAAAATTCTGTAATATCCAGGTATTTCCCGATAGTATCATCATCAAGCTCCCTGAATGTCACGCTTGTGTGCTCAAGGGCTGTATGAATAACCCGGCTCTCGCCTTCAATCAACGCAAGGCAGAGACCGGTTATAACCCTGTGGGTCCTGCCCGAAAGCCTTAAAAGCATTAACACCGCGTCCTGCCTTGATACAGGCTTGCCCAGGATTACTCCGTCTATTGTCACGATGGTATCAGCGGTTATTATAACCCGGTCGCCGCGGGATTCAGACTGATCCAGGATAAAACCGGTTTTCTCTTTTAATACGCGGAAAACATATGATTCGGGGGGTTCATTGTCGTGCCGGCTTTCATCAACATCAGGAGGCACAATGGTTACCATGCATCCCAGCGATTCCAGAATCTGTTTTCTCCTGGGTGATCCCGAACCGAGTATGATCTCCATTACTTGAGGACTACCTTCTCGTTTATCTTGTAGGCACTGACAACATTCTTTATTTTTTTGATTCTTTTAATAATCTCTGTAAGATGTTCATTGCCTGTTACTTCAAGAATGAACTTGATCAGCGCTTTCTCCCTGCCCTGCACCTGGGCTTCAACCTTGATAATATTCGACCTGGCGAGTGAAATTTCATCTGTTATATCTTTCAGGAGATTAGGCCTGTCAACTGATTCAACCGCAAGCTTTACCGGGTACTTTTTGTTTTCATCAGTGTCCCATACAATATTTATAAACCGCTCCTTTTCACTGCTAAGGCGCTCAAGGGATGGGCAGCTCTTCTTGTGAATCGTAATACCCCTGCCGCGGGTGATAAACCCTGTTACTGCGTCGCCGGGTATGGGCTGGCAGCACTGGGCTAGTTTTATCATGACATTGGATGTCCCTTCGACGCTGATGCCAACGCGTCCGTCTACCTTGTAATTTTTAAGCCTGAGCTGTTCCTCTTCAGGGATTGAGACGCTGGCCTTGTTAAACTCCCGCTTTTTCTTCTCCTCTTTTTTCCTGGCCTCATCCTCCCTGGAGGTGTCTTCACTGTTCTTCCTGAGCCAGTTCCGTATCTTGTACCTGGCATTTGCCGACTTTACAAATTTGAGCCATGAATCTGAAGGTTTTGCACTCTTCGATGTGAGGATTTCCACTATGTCGCCGCTTTTAAGCTTTGTCCGGAGAGGAACAAGCTTGTTGTTCACCCTTGACCCGGAACATTTATTCCCCACCTCGGTGTGAATCGCATACGCAAAATCCACGGGAGTTGACCCTGCCGCCAGTTTAACGATCTTCCCTTTAGGAGTGAATATGAAGATTTCATCTTCGTACAGGTCCATCTTCACTGTTGATACAAAATCACGGGTATTCATGGAATCTATGTTAAAGGTGCTCAGGCTCTTGAGCATATCTACGTTCTTGTAGTCCTTTTTAGCTCCCCCGCCCTCTTTGTATGCCCAGTGCGCCGCGATTCCCATCTCTGCAGTGCCATCCATTTCGCGCGTGCGTATCTGCACCTCCAGTGGAAATCCACCCGGTCCGATCACAGTGGTGTGAAGCGACTGGTACATGTTGGATTTGGGGACCGCAATGTAGTCTTTGAACCTGCCCTCGATAGGGGACCATATTGAATGAATAATACCGAGTATCGCATAGCAGTCACGCACGTCATCTGTGATAATCCTGATCCCCCGGATATCATAGATCTCGTCAAAGGACTTTGCGGACTGCTGCATCTTTCTGTATATCGAGTAATAGCTCTTCGCCCTGATCCTTACGTCGACAGTTATATCAAGCTCATTAAGTTTACCATTTATGATATCCCTGACATACTCAATATAACGCTCGACCTCGTCCTCTTTCTGCGCTATCCGCGCACGTATATCATCCGAGTCCGCCCTGTTAAGCACATGGAACGAGATATCCTCAAGCTCTGTAGCAACCCTTGATATACCAAGCCTGCGGGCAATCGGCGCATAAATATCCAGGGTCTCCTTTGCGATACGGATCTGTTTTTCTTCGGGCTGGAACATGATAGTGCGCATGTTATGCAGCTTGTCTGCCAGTTTTATTATTATGACACGAATATCCTTGATAGTGGCAAGAAGCATCTTTCTCAGGGTTTCGTTCTGCGCGTGGGTTCTTGACCTGTTTTTAAGTGATGAAATTTTGGTAACACCGTCAACAAGCATCGCCACATCTTCGCCGAATTCCGTTTTAAGATAATCAACGGAATACTGGGTGTCCTCGACTATGTCATGAAGGAGTGCTGCGCTTATTGTGATTGTATCGAGTTTAAGGAGGGCGAGTGTTATGGCAACTTCAAGCGGGTGGATTATGTAGGGTTCTCCGGATAGCCTCATCTGGCCTTCATGAGCATCCTTTGCGACCGCGTATGCTTTTTTTACGATCTCAACATCAGCATCCGGATCATTCTTGAGAATGAGTTCAATAAGAGTTTCAATATCTCTCCGTCTTATTTTAAATCCGAATGAACTCATAAGTTAACCATTCATAACCACTCCGCAGTTTCGTTAATACAGCCGCATGGAAAAAAGTATTACAATTTTATTTATATACGATTCAAGTCAACACATATTATCGGGCGGTTTTAAAAACTCTGCTTTTAAAACCGCAGAAACCCCGGGGCAATCCGGCAGGGGCTAAGCCCCTTACACTAAATATTCTATCATGCAAAATTATGAAGCAGTGATGCAAGCTCCGCAACATCATTCACAATAAACCCGGGTTCAGCCCTCTCCATTTCATCCCCATCTGCATAACCGTATTTCACACCCACAGAGAGAATACCGTTGGACCTGGCCCCCTCAATATCATAGATCCGGTCCCCTATCATGACAGTTTCAGCGGGGTCAGAGCCCGTATTATTTATTATATACGATATAAGTTCATCCTTTGATATCATTGAACCGTCCATGCGGCTACCGGTAATCAGTATAAAATAATCAGCTATGCGGAAATGTTCAAGTATTTGCACCGCGTAGGGTTCAGGTTTTGACGTGGCCACCATTAGTCTTTTACCAATTGAATGCAGGCTGGAAAGAAGTTCAGGTATACCCGGATAAAGCACGTTCTCGAACATACCGTTCTTCTCAAAGTATTCCCGGTAGAACCTGACAGCATCCTCAGCCTTTTCCCTGTCAAATCCGAAATGATTCATAAACGTTTCACGCAGGGGCGGACCAATAAACCTGTAGAGCGATGAACGCCCGGCCTCAATGCCGTATTTTTTAAGGGCATAAATTATGGAATTTGTAATCCCGAGTCCCGGGTCTGTAAGTGTACCGTCAAGGTCAAAGAGGAAGTTGTGGATTTTTTTCATAACAATATATCACATTCTTCTTGTTAATAACTATTAATACTTAAAGTAAATCGCCAGTGTATCCTGTCAATATAGTTATAGGATGACCCGCTGCTGACACTATATATACATGATATATGGCGGGGAGGTCAAATCGGTGTGAGCCTCCGGAAAAAGACACGGAACAGTGAGTTTAAAACCTGGTAAAACCTTAACCGCATGCCCTCTCCCGCCCGATGGGCACCCTCTCCCGGGTTTAGCACATGAACATGGTTTCTGCATGAATTTGCATAAATCCGAATATTATTATGACATGAATAGGGAGAAGGGATTTCCTGAACTGGTTTAAGTTTTATCCCATCTATCTGAATGAAAAACAAAAAGTTCAGGTTGAACCTCTCCCGCCGAAGACGGGAGAGGCCGCGCGAGCTTCAGCGATGCGCGGGTAAGGGCATTAACTGTAAAATTTTATTTATTGACTTAAAGTTTAATTATAAACTACAATAGAATACAATTATACCATGAAGATTTGATACAGGAAGAGACCACTGCATGTTCAGCCGGAAAAAAGAGAAATGCCCGCTTTGCGAAAGCCTGAATATTTCACATAAATACCAGATTGACAGTTACGAACTCAAGTTCGACACCGACGCCTGCAGTGACTGCGGATTCATATTCATGAATCCCCCTTTAACCGGAGATACAATCAGGAGTTTCTACACCGAACAGTACTACAGCGGCAGGGCTGACTATTCCTACATCGATGAAAGGCGTATCATGAAATACGCCGCGTACGTCTGGGACAAGCGTGTTGAAGTCATACACAGGTATGTAAAGGAAGGAAGATTTCTTGATGTGGGTGCATCTTTCGGCGGGCTCATGGAATCAGCGGAGAGGTTTTTCACCGCTTACGGTATTGAGATTTCAGGGTACTCCGCTTCACATGCCGCCGAAAAATTCGGCGGCAGGATTCACCACGGTACGCTTGAGGACCATCCGTACAGCGCGAACTTTTTCTCCGCAATAACCATGATCGAACTCATCGAACACCTGGAAAACCCGCTGAAGGCAATAGAGGAATGCTACTCCCTGCTCGCGGATAACGGGCTCCTGGTGATACAGACAGCCAACATGGATGGTCAGCAGGCAAAGTCCATGGCCGGCAGATATGAATACTTTATGCCGGGGCACCTCTCGTACTTCAGCATGAGCAACCTGTCACAGGCCCTGCGTAAAACCGGTTTCAGCAAAGTGAAAATATTCTACCCGGTAGAGTTCGGGCTGCTCCCGAAACTGCAGAAGTCCCGGGGGAGTTTTACAAAAATTTCAGATTACGCAAACTGGTACAGGATAGCGAAGTATCACATGCTGGGGAAGATACACTGGAACGATTTCGCACTGAAGAGCTCCATGGTAATCTACGCGTTCAAATAAAATAACACGAATTCTTAATCATACCGCCCGGCATTACAACAGCAGATTTTTTTAAAAAATTTAAAAATTTTTGCTTGCACAAAATATACCCTTATAAGATATATCACAAGACTTAAGCGAGCGTGGTGGAACTGGCAGACACGCTAGACTTAGGATCTAGTACCGCAAGGTGTGGGGGTTCGATTCCCTTCGCTCGCAAAGGTTGATTGCAACGCGGGAATAACTCAGTGGTAGAGTGCAACCTTGCCAAGGTTGACGTCGCGGGTTCAAATCCCGTTTCCCGCTCATGAATATAAAGGCGCCTGTTTTTAACAGGCGCCTTTTTTCTCCCGACACCATTGAGTCCGCATACTGCCGGCAAATAAAAAAGTTCCGCAAACCCGGAACTTTTTTATTTGCCGGGTGATACAGATGAATCAGTTACCGGTGTATGTACCGTCCTTCCATGTGCCCCTCTGCTTTACATTTCCAGATCCATCATACATCACGCCTTTGCCGTTGAAGTAGTCATTCAGCCATTCGCCCTCATACCTGTCGCCATTAGGATAATAGTAGACCCCGTATCCCGAGATAAGATCATCAACCCAGTCACCGGTATATTTTCCGCCGTCAGTCCAGATATAGGTGCCCTTGCCGTTTTTCCATCCGTTCTTCCAGTCTCCGTCATAGTTTGAACTGTCAGCCCAGGTATATTTTCCCCGTCCTTCAAACTTTCCGAATTTCCAGTCTCCATCGTACGTGCAGTTGTAATAAAAAGAGATTATTCCTTTACCGTGCCTCATACCGTTTTTAAACTCTCCGCGGTAAATATTACCGTTTGTCCAGTAGAACTCTCCCTTGCCGTGCATCAGGCTCCCCCTGAACTCTCCAACATACCTGTTGCCGTTAGGAAAGAGAAACTCGTTTGAACCTTTCTTGATACCGGCCATGAGCCTGAATACAGGCTGACCTTTCGTTACCCTGAATATGAATGCCTTGGTCTGTCCAATCATCCTGCAGCGCGCCACGGTCATCATCGGGTAGGTTACCTCAAGAGCGGCCATGATTCCGTCGACCTCAACAAAAAGTTTATCCCCGACCTTCAGCTCTGAACCGGTGATTACCACCTCTCCCTGTGCGGCCCTGACTTCTGTAACCTTGCTCACCTCGACCCTGTCGCTGTCCTTCAGCCCGGGAAGCTTTATTACCCCCACGAACATGTACTGCAGGAATTCGCCATTCTCAACAGTACCGTCAGCATATGTGTATGTACCCTTTCCGCTCGGGACATTGCGCTTGAATTCGCCTTCATAAACATCACCGTTCCCAAACCAGAGTGTACCCTTTCCCACCCTGTTATGATTGACCCACTGCCCTGTGAACCTGGACCCGTCAGACTGGTAATAATATGTACCGTCACCGTGACACAGGCTGTTGCTCCAGCCCCCTTCGTACCGGTCTCCGTTTTCCCATATGTAGGTTCCGGTTCCATTGGTGCAGTCACCTGAAATACATCCGGTTGAAGCGCTGGAATAATCTTTTGTCTGGGCTTCAACCTTTACATTATCAAAGGCATAATTCCTGCCAGGGTCCTCAACCGGGGCGCTGGCGCTGGCGCAGCCGATGATAAAAATGGAAAATATAATCAGCACAATACTCGCAAAATTTCTATACATAGCTATTCTCCGGAAATTTTTTTAGCCTGAAATTGAACATTATTAATATTACCGGCCTGCAGAATTCCTGGCAGCAATGGCCTATTTCATGCTCGTATATTCAGATTAATATAATTTTATGAAGTGTCAAATAAATAACCGGCTATTAGTAAAGAAAACTTCCGGGTCAGGTGACAATCGGCAGGGTCGGGATACGAAGGTGAAACCCGGCATCGGGAGGGAACTGCCGATTCCTCTCAACTGGTCAGATCAGTATAATCGATATGATACTGGATCAGGGTATTTTTGTATTTTATAAGCTTTGTTTTTTCTTCAGTGATATCCTGCAGGGTATCTATCACCTGCTGAAGCTGGTAGTTCCCCTGCCTGTATTTTCTGTAGACAGCATCATACTTGGCCTGCAGCAGGCGAATCCTTCCCTCTGAAAGGTCGATCATGCGCGCAACTGCCTCCCTGCCGTTTTTGAGCTTCTCAACATCCGTTTTGTATGCATTTTCAGATATTGAATATTCTTCATTGATCTCTTCGATGGCAAGTTCAGTCTCCTTAAGCGTGCTTGACTCCCCGGTATTCCACAGCGGGTATGACGCGGTAAAGCCTATGTAGTAGTCCGAATCATCAAGGCCTGACCATGAACCCGCAAGTTCATCATCCATGGACTTACGCGTATACTTGCCTGTAATATCAAGCTGGGGCAGCAGCCTGTTTTCGCCCACGCCCTTTGAATACTCAAGCCTGCTCTTCGCAAGCCTGTAGATTCCGGCGTTACGGGTCTCCGCAAATGGTATATCGCTGTAACCGGCGGCCTGGACCTCTTTGTACATTGCATCCAGTTCGGAATTATCCGGGACCATACCGGCATCAAGGAAGATATTCAATTCAGCTTCAATCTCTGCAAGGGCGGAGAGCAGTTCCTCGTAGGATATTTCATACTGTGATACCGCGGCCTTTGCGCTGAACATATCCTCTTCGGGAGCAAGCCCTGACCGGTATTTTTTTGCGGTGTCAGCTTCTATTGCTGTGACATATTTAACGGATTCATTCATCAGTTCAAGCCTGGATGATGTTTCGATCCATGTAAAGTAGAGTTTTTTATAATAATTCAGGGCGGATTTATCCGACTGGACCTGTTTAAGTTTCTCTATCTCAAGCTGCATAGATGCGCTGTTTACCGCGTACCTGTCGACAACACCGAAAGAGTTTTTAAGCACTGACTGTGAGAACTGCAGGTAGACTGACGGGTAGTGCCCGGTGCCGTAACCTTCAGTTGTCATGGTATCATGAGCTACCCCGGCCTCGATAGTTGTTCCCGTACCCGTGAACTTTTTCGAAATACCGGCATTCAGCGAATAGCCGGAAACCCTCCGGGTAGTCCCGTACTGTGAAGAGGAATACTCGTCAGAAGAGGAATATTTACCTCCAGATGTAAGGTTGACATCTGACGAACTCCCCGCACCCCTGAGTGTATTTTCCGCCTTTGAAACCTGGAGCCTGTTCTTTTTAAGATCAGGGAGCTTATCGGTCACTGCCTTCATGTATTCAGTGTAGGTTACTTTCTGCTTTGCCTCCCGGGCATGAAGACCGGTATACATCATTGCGGCAGCAAGAGCCGGAAGCAGGATGATAATTCCCCGTTTCATTTTTTTCTCCTTTTTTTATCCGTGCATGAATCGTAATCTATTCTGCCGTCAACAAGGTGTATCTGCCGGGATGCCATGTCGGCATAATCCGGTTCATGCGTTACCATGATTATGGTTGTGCCCAGTTCCCTGTTTATATTACTGAATATGTTCATCACCTTCTCGCCGTTCTCCGAATCCAGGTTGCCGGTAGGCTCATCAGCAAAGAGTATATCGGGCTGCATCACAAGTGCACGGGCAACAGCGGTCCTCTGCATCTCGCCGCCGGACATCTTTGAAGGCACCTTGTTGCGGCAGTGTATTACCTCGAAACTTTCCATGAGCGAAAGCGCGTAGTCCCGTTTCTTCTGCTCCAGCCTGTACTTGCGCGCAGGCATCAGGACATTTTCGAGCGCTGTAAGTTCCGGAAGGAGATAGTGGAACTGGAACACGAAGCCCATGTTCCGGTTGCGGAATTTGTGCATCTCGGGTCCGGTGAACTCTGTGACGTTTTTCCCGGCCAGTAATATTTCACCGGATGTAAGGTCATCGAGCCCGCTCATCACATAGAGGAGCGTGGATTTTCCCGATCCCGATCTTCCTGTTATCCCGGTAAACTCCCCTTTTTCTATCCTGAAATTGAGCGACTTCAGTATTACCAGCGGGGGTTCCCCGAATGATTTCACAATATCCCTGCATTCTATGGCATTCATAATCAGTCAGAACCCCTGATAATTTCGATAGGCGAGAAACGGCCCGCGGCCATCGCCGGGAAAAAACTTGCGATGATCGATGCGCCCACGACAAGAACGAATCCCTTGACGTATATCATATAGTCCCATGAAACCATCATATGCTGACGCCCCATGGGAATCCTGATCGTTTCAAGGTAGCTGCAGCCGGCATACCCGAGGATCATCCCGGTGAGCCCCCCCGCCACTCCGATCATAACACCCTGGATCAGGAACAGGAAGACAGTGTCATTCCTGTCATAACCGATCGACCTCAGGATCGCGATGTCCCTCTTCTTGTGGTTTACCACCATGTTGAGGATATTGTAGATCCCGAAAGCGACTATGAGTATGAACGTAGTTGTAGTAACATTGCGGACTATGTCCTGTGAACTCATCATGCTGAGACGGTCTTTGTTAAGCTGGTCCCAGCTCTCGACATTGTCGCTGGAAAGCACGCTCCACGACGTGGCAATTTCAGCGGCACGAGCAAAATCGTTTACCTTTACTATAATTTCAGAGATTTCACCGGCGGCAGATACCACGCGCTGCACAGTGTTTATTGAAGCATAGATGGTCCTCTCATCTGTCCTGTGGTCACCCGTGTCAAACGTCCCGGCGATTTTCATAGGCGTAACCCTGCCGTCAGACGTTGACACTGTGATTGAATCATTCACCTTAACTCCCAGGTAATTCATAAGTGTTTCACCGATGAAAATGATCGAACTCCCGCCGTTAAGGGAATTTAAACTGCCCGAGGTAATATCATTGCCGAAATTGGTAACCGAGAGGTATTTGTCCGGATCTATACCCACAAGTGATACTGTGCCTGTATAGTTTCCCCTGCTGACAATAACCTGTTCATCTATCTGCGGTGAATATGCAACAACATCGCTGTTACGGTCAAGCATCCTGTACCAGGCCGCGGCGCTCGAAAGACGCGATGACGACCTTCTTCCCGACGGGTTGTTCAGCCACCTGACCGTTGATTCCGGGAAGAACACCCCGCTTAACGATCCCGCGGTTATATACTCATCCCTTGTGCTTATGTTTATGTGGCCGCTCCGCTCTATGAGCCTGTCCACCATGTACTGCTGGAACCCGAGCTGCATCCCGGAAAATACCACGTACCCGCCGGAACCCAGCACAATGGCAAGGAAGGTGAGTATTGTCTGGCTCTTCCTGGAAAATATATGTTTAAGTGCAACAAACCACATTGTTTTCTCCGGTTTTTTCCTGTGTCGGAATTATTTTTTACTGCTGCTGTTTTCCTGATTCACCGGTCTTTTCCCGGACACAAAGACCAGGTCATCTTCAAGAATGCTGCCGTCAGTAATTTCGGACCACTTCTCGTCAACGGGCTTTGACGCGATCCTGATACTCATACGTTTTCCCCTGCGTTTAACCAAGACCGATCCGTTCACAATTGCATTCGAGGGTATCATGATTGCATTATCCTTTTGGCGGATAAGTATTGCTGCGTCGCAGGTCATACCGGGCAGAACCCAGCCCGGGAGGTTGTCAGGCTGTATCCTCACCAGGAACTCGTCACCGGATACATATACCGAACTGACGCTCCCCTTTATTTTCTCTGAACGCATGTTTTCAAAACTAAGTTCAACCGCCTGCCCCTTTCTTATATGAAGAATAGACTCCTGGTCAAGGGATACCTTGATATACATTGATTCGAGCCCGGCAACACTGAGTATCGCCTGACCCGCAGGCGCGAGTTCACCTTCAAGGTATGATACGGAGGTTACAACCCCGGAAAACGGTGACCGGGCAACGGGTGATGAATCATTCATTACAAGGGGGGAACCGGAACTCACGGTGTCTCCTTCGTGCACGTAGAGTTTGCGGATAACCGTGTTCATGCCGAAACGCACATTATACAGTCTGTCGGTCCTGACAGTCCCCAGCGCGAAAACAGAATCAGCCACAGGGCCTTTTTTAGGCTTCACGGATGTTTCACCGTCGCCAAGGAGCACCGAAATAACAAAGACAGCTATCGCTAAAAGTGCCGCACCCGCCAGAAGCTTCGGCCTGGCCTTTATTCTCCTGATTATATGTTTCATCTGATCCCTGCCGTAAAAATTCATTTAAACACAATCTATTATGTTTCAGCGTTACGTATCAATAATTATTTTTTACTCTTTCCGGATTGTCGGGAGAATTACTGATTTAATTAAAGACAATTCCATGCCGGTATTCTCCAGCCCCCTGTCCCCCATTGGCAAACGCATTTGGCACATCGTGTGCCGCGTTTGCATCAACCTCTTCCTGAGAACGTGGGGCACGTATCCAGAATTATTTAAACGATAAATATTCTTTATTCCTTTTCTAAACAGGCTCACTGTCACATTGATAATCTGAACAGGGTATTCTTTAACATACTGATACTTATAATTATTATTATCAATAAACAGTTAGACCCCGGAATTACGCGGCTGGTTCCACCGGATTATTTTTTTTAATAAATATTGTAAAAAGAGGGATATGACTGCCCTGCGGATACCGGGTTATGCAACAGCAACCCGCACAACTACGCCGCCGGACCTGTGCTCCTCGGCGATGCACTGAATTCCATCAATGTAGCATTCTGTACCGGAGTAAGGTTCACCTGTGGCGGAATAGACTCCTTTAAGACCGCCGCTCATACACTCATTAAAAAAACTGAGGTGATTGCTGTTTTTGTCCCGCACCTTCAGGCTGCATTGCAGGCATACCATTTCAGGGTAACATGCCGAATTTTCCATAAGCTCATGGCACAGGGGACAATGCTTCTTCATGAGATGCTTCCTGTTTCAGACCTTTTAAGGAGCGCGATGAGTTCGGCAATACTTCCAGTGAGTTCCTCTGTTGATGCGGAGAGTTCCTCCGCAGTTGCCGCATTCTCCTGGGTAAAGTGGTTTATCTCTTCAAGGGATTTAGAAAGCTCACCTGTTGATTCCGCCTGTTCTTTCATCGCGTCTGCAATATTGAGCGACAGGGTATTCACATTGTCCACATCACGGTTTATGGTGCCGCTCAGCTCGTTCTGGTGAACAGCGGCCTCGTTCATCTCGAGGCTTAGCGAACTTGATTTTTCAAGGGTGACATTTATGCTGCGGATATGGCTGTAAAGTACGTTGAACGTGTCGTAGCTGCTGTTTATACTTGCGCCGGTACCGCCGATAAGCTTGGAAATCTCCTTTGCTGACTCCGTGCTGCTGTCTGCAAGTTTTGATATTTCATCCGCGACAACCGCGAATCCCCTGCCTGCCTCACCAGCCCTGGCCGATTCGATTGATGCGTTCAGCGCAAGCAGGCTTGTCTTGTCAGCTATATCAGTTATAAGATCCGTGATTTCACGGATCTTCTCTGCATTGCCGTGGATCTCCTTCATACTGTCCAGTACCCTCGTTGACACGCGGTCAGCCTCGACGCCCTGCTTCAGCGCGGTTGAGGCCTGGCTCATCACCTCACCGGACCTTGCTGAGAGATTTAAAATAAGGGTGTTCAGCGATTCCATGGATCTTTCTATGCGCGCGATCTCTTCAGCCTGGACCTTGGCCTTCGAGGAGACCTCCTCTACTGCAGCAGCGATCTCCTCCATGGCTGAAGTCGCCTCCTCAACAAGTGCAGCCTGGTTCTGCGAGCTGCCTGTCAGGTGTCCTGCAGTACCCGAGTACCCGCGGGAGGTCATATCCAGTTTATTGATTACGCCCTTGATCCCGTTAAACATGCCGGAAATTATGCTCAGCTGGCTGGTATTTACAGCAAGCTCATCTTTATGCCTCTGGTTCGAATCCCCGGTGAGCGCGATGTTGATATAGGACACGATCCCGATTATAAGCAGTGTAGGTGTACTGTTTGCAACGCTCACGTTTGCTATCTCAAGTATCTGGCCTTCAAGATGAGGTGCAACCATGAAATAAACAGCTAGGTTGCAGCCGACAAAGAAGAATGTAACAATGGGGATATACTTTTTTTCGCCGAAAACTGCAATAAAAACTATGATGTAGCAATAATAAAAAATGTACGATGCAAAAGCCGCATGGGGCATTGTTAAAGCATTAAGAAACCTTGCGAGCGCTACAAGAATCACAGTGGGGACAATGTACACCACCACCGAGGTTCTCAGCTTCCCTGCCAGCAGAAAAACTGTACTTAAAAGAACAAGAAACATTATCGCAGAAGCACCAGCTGCACCTCTTGCAAAACCCTCACGGTTAAACACTGAATAAAAAACGATAAGCAGGATAAGCATTAAAAACATAAGAACATTATAATAGAAAAGAGCCCTTGCCTTTTTCTGAAGCGTCGGGTTTAACGCGGTATATTTTGCATCAATTTTTTCATCAATAAATCTTATCATATTTCAACCTGTATTATAATTTTTAATTCAGCCCGGATGTTTCACGCCAAGCCAGGATGAAACGATCCGGGAGTATAATTCCCCGAGCCGTTCCTCATCCGTTGAAAACATCTTCATCAGTTCATTTATATCGGATGTCTCGCGAAGTGCAAGGCAGCTGTCATTGTTAAAAGTCACGAGTACGCCGTTTATAAACCAGAACGGGTATATACGGCAGAACAGGGGCTTCCCCTTTTTCTCCAGTACGCAGCCCTTACTCCCGAGCAGTGTACACCTGCCGAAACAGTCAACCGCAAGACTCCTGTGCGTCTTATTGACCGGAAAAGCCTTTACCACATCTTCAAGCCGGTCAGGAAATATGCTGCCGATCCTGTTAATAAATACCCTGCTGTTAGGCTCACTCATGAGCGGGTCACCATCAAGTGAAACCGGCAACCCGGAAATGAGAGCCGCCTCATGTTCAGACACAAAGGTATGATGTATATCATCATCTCCGCACGCGACGCAGCATGAGCCGAATACCGTGCTGCACCTTGCACATATACCAGGGCTTCCCTGTACGGCCTTCACCTGTCAGTTACCCGGATCAGCTGCAGTGAGATCAAGCCTGCCCCTTGCGCCTGAATCCGAAGTTGTCCATACGGCCTCAATCCTCTTTAAATCCGGGCTTATTGCCCCGGTGTGTGACCCCCCGGTTACAAATCCGGATTCCCTGTCAGGATTGGATTCCCACATTTCAAAAAAACCCGTTGCAGTGTTAATGCTGATCTTCACATTAATTATTGTAACAACACCCGCAGTATTGTATGTACCCTTCCCGGTTGCTGTTATTGTGCCAGAGACAGTACTGACGTTGTATATATTAATGACAACCCTCTGGGTCTCGTCAACACCCTCCCATCGGAATGTGCCTGTGAACTGCTGCGGAAGCATGGTTTTTCCTTCAGGGAGCGGCTGAACAGTCTCACCTGCCGGAAATCCCGCGCACGAGATATGAACTGCAGCATAAAGAAAAACAATTAGTATAAAACTGCTTATTCTGTTTGTCATGATAACCTGAAAAAGCCCCGATATGCTACAATATTTATAAACTTTTATCCTGTCAATTGAATAACCTGATAATTCTTACAAAACAGGAGCTCTGTGCGGGTGTAATCAGCGATCCGGGTAGAGTATTAAAGAGTCCCCTGCTTTACCCCGGGGAATCATATGCATCCTTAAGAGCCTGCCGCGCTTTCAAGCCTGCCCGGCATATCCAGGGCCATGCCCGTACAGCGCACCGCGTGGTCCCTGTCGTTTGTAAACTCCGGGTCACCGAAGAAGATCATTATAGCATCGCCTATGTACCTGTCGATCGTACCTCCCCACTTTAAAGCAATTTCCGCCATGACGTCAAGGTACTGGTTAAGTATGCGGCTAAGGTCCCCGGGGGCCGGGTTTTCCGAGGTAGTTGTGAATCCCACGATGTCTTAAAAGAAAACAGTGAGTTTTTTCCTGGCATACGTAAGCGAGAGATCTGTTTCACTGCTTTATATTTTTGAATAGAGCTGCGTCGAAACGTACTTTGAAATCCTGGAAGTCACCTCTTCAAGTTTGGCCGTTCTGCGTGATACCTCTTTTTAAAGGTTGGCCGGCACTCTGTTAAGAGTGGAAACAGGACAGTCAAAATCATCATAAAGCCGGCCAATATGGTCATCCCGGTTATTCAGGGGCCACATACTTAACCAGTTTATATCTTCGTGACCCGGTTAAAACGTAATGGACCGAATACCCTTTTTCTAAAATGCTGTAATTATTTTCTGTAGTCCCGAATTCTTTAACCAGGCCTTTATTGGTTCTGATGCAGATTGTGTATTTGATACGGGGTGAAGGATCATTTGTGAAATCAATACTCTTGCCTATCACTACACCATCCATATATGGATCCGGGGCAACCGGTTTACCAGTCTGTTTTTGAATCTGGAATTCCCGGGATGGCACAGCTTTTTTAATGGCTGGAACTTCCGGTTTCACAGGAAGTTCATATATTTCACCATCTGATACAATCATTAATATAATTAGTACTAATATCCTGTTCATAATTGTCTCCTGGCATATACCTGCTCAGAATTTTATCAATCATTATATTACAGCTTAAACTTAATTTACAGAAGTATTCAGCGATCATGGCCGGACATTAGCCATTATATAACCGGCTACCGCAGACACTGGAACAGCCCAAGACACCACTGGCAGTCGCAGCATGGGATTGTATTTGTATAACAATCCTGTTCAAAAATTTCAGAATAGATATAATCGCATGGAGCAAGGCCGCAATTAGAACAGACGGGGTAATCGTACCTGGCTACACTCGACCGGAATTGTATATATTCATCACTATTCCATATATCAGCAATAGTTCGGGTTTTAAGATTACCGAATGAAACCGGGTTAATAAATTTTTCCCAGCCTGAAATATATGACCGGCACTTATGCCACAGGAAGTGGCATGGATGGATGTCGCCGTTCCAGGAGATAAACACACTGCCTGATTCAATGAAGTCACATCTTTTTAACGCCCTCGGTGCAGATGCAGGGAGACTCAGCTCAATTCCGAATTCATGAGCTGCAGCTTCAGCCTCGCTGAAAACTCTTCCCACTTCCCCGCGGATTTTACTTTCCATATTCATGACACCCTGGAGGTTCAGGAATATACCGCTTCTTTCCGCCTCTGAAATCATATCTTCAACAGCCTGAATTATTCTTTTATCTTCCGGTGTATGGCTGAATCTCCATCTTATACCGTGATACTTCGTTATATCGATTCCTGCGGCAGCTGCGCCATGAAGAGTTTTCTCGTAAAGATTAATCGCCATGTCTGTATTCCTGTCATACGCGGCTTTAACAGACATTCTTTCATCATAAGGAATCAGGTGTGTGACGATTGCAAATTTTGCGCCCCTTGCGGCCGCAATTTCCAGGGCTGGAACAAGTTGATGCAGGTTATCCCTTGTCAGTACAAATTCTATTCCTGCCTTTACTTCCCTGTTAAGCGCAAGGCCCGCCTCCATGAACAGCTGGATTGAGTTTTCAGCATCACTTATATTTCCACCCTTCCTGATTGCACTGAATGTGCCGGGCGTTGAAGCATCCATTGACACGCATACAAGGTTCAAACCCGCTTCAACCAGCGACATGGCCTTATCCCTGCTTACAAGCATCCCGTTTGTCTGGAAACCTATACGCGAATCATTCATCATCCGCCGGGATGCATACCTGATTAAAGTTTCAAGATCGGGATAAAGAACGGGTTCACCAATACCGCTCAGAATAAGAGTATTAATATTACACAACACGGGTTCAATTGCCGGCATCATCCCCATGTCAAAATCGCCATCAACAATGCCGCCCCCGCTGCTCTGCTTTACGCACATTTCGCACAAAAGGTTGCATCTTGTTGTTGTTTCAAGATATACCCGGGACGGGTAACTTAACCTGTAGAGCCCGTTCTCTTCCATATCGATAAATCCAGCCTGTCATCCACCGCCGATTGGCGGGAATATCGCAACTTCATCGCCGGTTTTAATTACTGAATCATAATCTCCATGAATACCATTGATAAAAATAATAGCTGCTTCCTTCTGCCCGATCTCCAGGAGCTTAAGCAGTTCTGATATTGTTGTCCCGTCATTTAAATCAAGATCGGAAACTTCAAACCTGCCAGTCCGCAGTGTTGCGAATAATTTTATTTTTGCTTTCATTGCTTTATCGTTTTCATCAGGGATACCGCTTTTTATATTATATTGATTTTATAATATACTTTTCATCGGAAAGCTTCCCGCTTTTTGATGAATTAAATGATAAATCATCCACTTTAAAGGAAAAAGAGGATCCATGCTTTACCGCAATTTTATTTATTATCCTTACAACATCATCCCTGTCAAAAATCACTCCCCCCGATATAAAGCCCTGTCCCAGGTCACCCAGTATAACATTGAACAGTTTCAGTTTCACAAATACGGTTTTGCCCGTAGCTGAAATATCTTCACCTTTTTCCGTGATGCTCTCCCTCATCGATGCATACGGGCTCCCCATGCGCATCATTGCTCCCACAAGCCCGGGCATTGCGCCTGACACCGCGCATACAGACCCATTGGAAACTTTTACTGAATCCAGGCTGTCAACGGGGTTGTTGTTGTGAAAAATAGTTTTTATTTTATCTTTGATGTAGCTTTCAGGTATACCGCAGGAATTGGTAAGGAATGAACGTATTGATGTTCCCTCTGCAGCTTCCATGTAAAATCCGTTCTGCAGTTCTGAATAAAGAAGTTCACCTGCTTCAGGCAGGTTTTTTATACATATTCTTTTCATAATAATCTGTTTGGCTGCATTCCCGCATGCGCGGGAATGCAGCCAAAATTCAACTGTTACCAGTTGAAAACACTGTCAAGCTCCTCGTCGCTCACTGTGAATACAACATTATGAGGAGGAACCTTTTCAGTGTAAAAGTATCTCGGCAGCCTGTCATCAGCCGATGTAAACCCGGCTTTTTTATTAAACTCGCGCTCTGCACTCAATACTTTCTTGCCCAGTTCCGTGACACCGTCGGCAGTGAGTTCCAGGCCGTAGAAAGCGTTAATCATATCTATGAGCGCCTGGAATGTTTCCGGCTGATCAAGTATCGCGAACGCTATAAAGAGACACATTCCTGTTGAATCTATCGCGGCTGTTGCAATCTGCAGGTTCCTTGAAAGCTCAGCCTGTCCTTCAGGCTTAAGCGGGTCAACGAATCCGCCGCATTTGAGAATGTTTGTCGCTATGCAGTATCCCGCGGTATGGTCAGCACCCATGGGACTTGTGGCGTATGTTACCCCGATTCCCTGGATGGCACGGGGATCATAAGCAGGCATCGCCTGTCCCTTAACTACCGGCGCCCTTTCAACGCCGAATACCTTTGCAGCGATAGCAGCGCCGCTCCCGATAATCCTGCCAAGG